>Ga0308160_10000506_pt1 | contig 73042 bp, 63 predicted proteins | sample PhyFR1_FD_201036 | JGI IMG/M metagenome (GOLD analysis project Ga0308160, IMG submission 201036) | Phyllosphere microbial communities from UC Gill Tract Community Farm, Albany, California, United States - DLSLF.R1 | ecosystem: Host-associated > Plants > Phyllosphere > Unclassified | place: USA... | reverse complement strand
CTCGCGGAGCGTGCGGGTAGGAAGCTTGAGCGCCGGAGTAATTCGGCGCCTAGAGGAATGGTTGTCATAGGGGCGTCCCGCAAGGGAGACCACTACACAGAATCCGGCCTATCGGCCTGCTTTACACATAATTCGGAAACAAAAAAGGCGCCTCGGATGGGCGCCTTTTTTGTTTTAACTCTATCAAGCCGCCAGCAGCGCCACCCGGGACGCCGCGGGCGCAGTCCCGGCCAGCTTGAACAGCGCCACCGTCGCTTCCAGCGCCCGCGCCTGTTCCTGCATGGCTTCCGCGGCCGCCGACGCCTGCTCCACCAGCGCGGCGTTCTGCTGCGTGACGCCATCCATTTCGGTGATCGCGCGGTTGACCTGCTCGATGCCGCTGCTCTGCTCCGCGCTGGCGCTGGTGATCTCGCCCATGATGGCGGTCACACGCCCGATGCTGTCGACGACTTCCGCCATCGTCATACCGGCCGATTGCACCAGCTGGCTGCCGGCGTCGATCTTGCCGACCGAATCGCCGATCAGCGCCTTGATCTCCTTGGCCGCGCTGGCCGAACGCTGGGCCAGCGTGCGCACTTCGCCGGCCACGACCGCGAAGCCACGGCCCTGTTCGCCGGCGCGCGCCGCTTCCACCGCCGCGTTCAGGGCCAGGATATTGGTCTGGAAGGCGATGCCGTCGATCACGGCGATGATGTCGACGATCTTGCGCGAGGCCGCATTGATCGCGTCCATCGTGTCGACCACCTGGCCGACGACTGCGCCACCGCGCACCGCCACCGCCGATGCGCTCAGCGCCAGCTGGTTGGCCTGGCGCGCGTTGTCGGCGTTCTGCTTCACGGTCGAGGTCAATTCTTCCATCGACGCCGCGGTTTCTTCCAGCGCGCTGGCCTGCTGTTCGGTGCGGCTCGACAGGTCGAGGTTGCCGACCGCGATCTCGCTCGAGGCCGTGGCGATCTGCGTGGTGCCGGTGCGCACCTGGCCGACGATGTGCGCCAGGCCCGCGTTCATGGTCTTGAGCGCGCCCAGCAGGCGGCCGGTTTCATCGCGGCTGGTCACTTCGATGTCGCTGCGCAGGTCGTTGTTGGCGACGCTCACGGCGATCTCCACCGCGCGGTGCAGCGGCAGCACGATGCCGCGCGTCAGCCACCAGGCGCAGACCGCGCCGAACGCCAGCACGGCCAGGCCGAGGCCGATCAGCACGCTGCGGTTGTGGGCATACAATGCATCGATCTCGGCAGTGCGGCGGTTGATCGATTCGCGCTGCAGGTCGAGGAAGTCGGCCAGGGCCGCCAGGTACTCGGCGCCGGCCGGCTGGAACTGCTGGACCAGCATCTGCTGCGCCTCGTCCGCCTTGCCGTCCTTTTTCAGCGCCGTCATGGCGTCGCGCAGCGCCAGATACGGCTTGCGCGCCGCGGCGATACGCGCCAGGGCCTGCTTTTCCTGCGGCGTGTCGAGCAGCGGCTCGACCTTCTTCTGCAAGTCGGTGACTTCGCGCGTCGAGGCGGCGGTCTGTTCGGCGAAGAAGGCGCCCAGCGACGCATCCGAGCTCTTGGCGATGGCCGAGGTGCGCGTCACGCTCGTGTGGATGCGGCGGTACCAGTCCGACACCAGCCTTTCCTTGGTCAGCGGGACGTCCATCATCGCGCGGGTGGCGTCGGCGACCGAGCGCATCTGGAAGATGCCGATCGCGGTCATCAGGAGGGTGAAGGCAAGTACGAGTCCGAAACCCAGGGACAGGCGTGCACCGATATTCAGGTTTTTCATAAAATCGCTATGGAATGCATCAGTAAAGACGATTGTATAGCGAGATTGTTTCCTCATCGTAATTTTGTTAACTTCGTGTAGCAGATGCGCCATATCGCTTACATAATGAACAGGATTGGAGACCTCACCGATGCACTATGTCCTTGCCCTCGACCAGGGCACCACCAGCTCGCGCGCCATCCTGTTCGACCGCCGCGACCAGGTCTTCGCCACGGCGCAGCACGAATACCCGCAGCACTTCCCGCATCCCGGCTGGGTCGAGCACGACCCGCAGGACATCTGGACCAGCCAGCTCGCCTGCGCGCGCGAGGTGCTGGCGTCGAACGGCGTCGATGCAGGCGAGGTCGCTGCGGTCGGCATCGCCAACCAGCGCGAAACGACGGTGGTGTGGGACCGCGCGAGCGGCGAGCCGCTGTGCCGTGCGATCGTCTGGCAGGACCGGCGCACGGCCGAGCGCTGCGATGCCCTGCGTGCGCAAGGCAAGGCCGGACTCATCGCGCAAAAGACCGGCCTCGAACTGGACGCCTATTTTTCCGCGACCAAGCTGGAATGGATGCTCGGCCACGTGCCCGGCGCACGCGCTCGCGCCGAACGCGGCGAACTGGCCTTCGGCACCGTCGACAGCTGGTTGGCCTTCAAGCTGACCGGGCGCCACGTCACCGACGTCAGCAACGCGTCGCGCACGATGCTCTTCAATATCCACGACCTGCGCTGGGACGACGAGCTGCTCGCGCTGTTCGGCGTGCCGGCGGCGCTGCTGCCCGAAGTGGTCGCCAGCAGCGAAGTGGTGGGGCTGTGCGACGCCGAGTGGTTCGGGCGTGCGATCCCGCTGGCCGGTATCGCCGGCGACCAGCAGGCGGCGACCTTCGGCCAGGCCTGCCACCGGCGCGGCATGGTCAAGAACACCTACGGGACCGGCTGCTTCATGCTGATGCATGCCGGCGACGCGGCGCCGGTCTCGCACAACCGCCTGCTGGCGACGGTCGGCTGGCAGGTCGGCGGCAGGACCGATTATGTGCTGGAGGGCAGCGTCTTCATGGGCGGCGCCACCGTCCAGTGGCTGCGCGACGGCCTGGGCATCATCGAACACTCGAGCGACGTCGAGGCCCTGGCGCAATCGGTGCCCGACAGCGGCGAGGTCATGCTGGTGCCGGCCTTCGTCGGCCTCGGCGCGCCGCACTGGGACGCCTACGCGCGCGGCACCATCGTCGGCATGACGCGCGGGACGACCAGGGCCCACATCGCGCGCGCCGCGCTCGAGGCGATCGCCTACCAGAGCGCCGAACTGCTCGGCGCCATGCAGAAGGACGCCGACTGCGCCGTGCACGAGGTGCGCGCCGACGGCGGCGCCGCGCGCAACGACCTGCTGATGCAGTTTCAGGCCGACCTGCTGGGCGTGCCGGTGATCCGGCCGAAAGTCACCGAGACCACGGCGCTCGGCGCGGCTTACCTGGCCGGGCTGGCGGTCGGCTTCTGGCGTTCGGTCGATGAGATCGCGGCCCAGTGGCAGGCCGAGCGGCGCTTCGAGCCGGCCACGTCGCTAGAGCAGCGCGAGCAGAAGATGGCGCGCTGGGCCAGGGCCGTCGCGCATGCGCGCGCATGGGCCGAGCCGCATCCGCAGTAGCCGGCCGCAGTTGTCGGCTGCAGTGGCCGCACCAGCCGGCCACTGCGGTCACCCGTGCGGCTCGGCCGCGCCGCATCATGCACAATCATTACAATTGTATTGATAGAGTAAGCGCATGACTATTCTGAAGACCTTGTTTTCGATCGCGCACGGCGTGCTGGCGCTGATGTTCGTCGGCCTGGCCGTGATGCTGACCATTTACGCCGGCGAGACCGCCTGGAGCGCGATCGGCCAGGGCCTGGACGGCAGCGATACCGCGATCGAGGCGATCGGCCTGCTGGCCATCGCCGTGGTGTCGCTGCAGATCTCGCAGACCATCACCGAGGAAGAGGTGATCCGCGACGCCCACATCAGCGCGCCGACGCGCGTGCGGCGCTACCTGTCGCGCTTCATGGTGGTGGTCGTGGTCGCGTTGTCGATCGAGGGCCTGGTCGGCACGTTCAAGGCGCTGCACGAAGATCCCGAGATGCTGCCGCATGCGGCCTCGGTGCTGGTCGCCGCCGGCTTCCTGCTGTCCGGGTGGGGCGTGTTCATCCGCCTGAACCGCAGCGCCGAGGAACTCGAGCCGGAGGCCATGAAAGCGGCCAAGGCGGAAGACAAGAAGATCGACGTGTGAGCGGCGCCATGGCGCAAGGGTGAAGTCGCACCGCGCGCTTGCAAACGCTTGCAATTGCGCTGCTCGAAGCGCTTGCCCGCGCCCGCAGGGTCGATTACATTACTCGCCAACCAAGCTCGATGGACACTGCGATGCGCCTCCCGACCCTGAGCTTTTCCCTGTGCCTGGCCTGCCTTGGCCCGGTTGCCGCGTCGGCCCAGACGGCTCAGGCTGTCCCGCAGTCAGCCGACATCGTTTCGATGACGGCGCTGCCGGCCGAGATCCGCACCGCGCTCGGCGAGATGTCGGACCGCGGCGGCCCGTTCGCGTCCGGCTGCGTCAGCCTGCACGGCGAGCCGCACAGCCGCTTCGCAAGCGCGCGCGTGGGTCTTGATACGGCCCGGGTCACCATCGAGCGTGGCGGCATCGCCCACTTCTACGACAAGCGCGAATTCAAAAAGGTCGATGGCCACTGGGTGGCGCTGCCGGAAACCAGCCTCGCGGCAGCGCCGGTAGCGCCGGTGGCGGCCAGGAACTAGGCCGCGGATGGCGCCGGCCTGTCGCGGCCGACGCGGCCGAGCACCAACGCGCGAAAGCGCTCCTGCTGCGCCGCCGTCATGCAACGTAGCGGAATCGGCAGCGCACCACGCTCCATGATCACCATATACCCCTGGCGGTAGCGCCGCACCGCCTTGACCTCGTCCCAGCGGCGCACCAGCCGGCCGGCGCGCGTGGTGCGCGCGATCCCGGCCGCGTCGATATCGAAGGCGCACAGCGGCATGCGCCGCTTCTTCATATAAAAGATCGGCGTGGCGATCACGGCGACCCAGAATCCCGTCATCGCCGGCACCCAGGCGAGCGCCAGCGCAGACGCCGCCATCGCCAGCGCGCGCAGCCAACCCGGGCCGGCGAGCCAGGCGAGCAGGGCGGCCCCGAGCGCGAGCGCGACCGGCCACAAGCACTTGGCGCGGCGTGCGCCCGGCCCGTCGCGGCGCGCCAGGAAGGCCAGATGATCGCGCACGAAGCTGCGGTATTCGCCGGCGGTGTACGCAACCTCGAAACGGATCGGCGCATCGTTCGGCGGCGGCGCCACGGCCGGGCCGTCGGGCAGGTCGACGGTCAGCTCGGTGGCGCTGAACCGGCGCGCTTCCTGCTGGACGATCTGCATCGCCACTTCCTTGCGGCTGGGCGGGCGTGGGTGGCTGAAGCCGAGCATGGCGGTTTCTCCTGTCGAGTTGCCGTCCTACATTGCATCCCATTCCTGAATTGCAAGATTGCAATGCGTTTATTCTTGAACATCGTCGCAAAACTGTCGCAGATGCAAGCAAAATAAGCTAATTGCAACAATTTGATAGTTTTAACAAGTCAAGACATGGCATCATTTCAGTTGCAGTAAGTTCAATAACTAAAAGGGATGGACCGAGAGAAATGATCAAGAATGCAGCAGGACTGCTTGTATTAGGCGCGGCGCTGGCGGCGTGCGGGGGCGGCAGCGACGGGCCAGGCGCGGCCACGCCGGTCGCCAGCAATCCGAGCACCGGCACGCCGAGCGGTAGCGGCGGTACCACGACGCCCACGACGCCAACGCCGCCGCCGCCACCGCCACCGCCACCGCCCGAAGTCAAAGTCCTGAGCGGCGCGATCGCGCGCTATGCGGCGCAGAACAGCGGCGTCGACTTCGCGGTGCAGATCAAGCCGAACAACTTCACCCCGACCGGGACCCTGGTGGTCAACGCGAGCGACCCGTCCAACGTGATCGGCACGCAAGTGGGCGTCACCACGAACACGGACGGCAGCTACACCCTGGCGCTGAGCAGCAAGGCCAACGCCGCCGCCGGCCACTACGCCGGCAACGTCACGCTCAAGCTGTGTGCCGACCAGGACTGCGCCACGGCCCAGGCGGTGCCATCGGTGACCGTGCCTTATGACCTGACGGTGCTGGCCTCCACCACCGCCTGGCCAGGCGACCACCTGACGGCGCTCGCCGCCTGGACCGATGCGCCGGAGTGGAGCACCTTCCAGGGCAATGCGGCCCACACGGCCTACGTGCCGGTGACGATCAATCCGGACCAGATGCAGCTGCGCTGGAAATCGGCTGCGATCAACTCGAACACCTCGTATTCGTATAATGGATACGACAATTCGGCCACCCTGACCGTAGCCAACGGCGTGTTCTATGGCGCCGGCTCGAACATGCTGAAAGCGCGCAAGGAATACGACGGCAGCGTGGTCTGGTCCTACGACTTCAGCGGCTTGAGCAGCCCGACGGTCTATCCGCCAGCGGTTGCCAGTGGCACCGTCTACATGGCGGCAGGACAGTCGCCGATCTACCTGTTCGCGTTCGACGCCGCCACCGGCGCGGTGCGCTTCAAGGCGCCGCTGGCTTACCCGTGGAACGCTACCCAGGCCCCGACCCCCGTCGACGATGCCATCTACGCGAACAGCGGCTATAACGCGCTGTACGCCTTCAAGCCCACCGGCGAGCTGCTGTTCAACAAGAGCCTGACCTATAGCTCGAGCTCGACGGGGAGCCCGGCCGTGGACGCGAATTCGGTCTACGTCTACGACGGCGCGCTGCACATCCTCGATCGCAAGACCGGCACGATCACCAGCGAGATCAGGAATGGCACTGCCCCGACGTACTACGGCTACGGCCAGAGCGGCGCGCCGGTGCTGGGCGCGAACGGCAGCGTGTTCGTCGCCGATTACGGCAGCGCGCAGCTCAACAGCAGTGTCACGAACAACCAGCTGCTCAAGTTCAACACGGTCAAGAGCTATATCGACTGGCGCGTCGCCGGCAATTATCCGTTGACGCCGGCCTATGCGAACGGCGTCGTGTATGCGCCGAACTATTCGCCTTACCGTGTCGAGGCGCGTGCCGAAGCCGACGGTGCGCTGCTGTGGTCGTGGACTCCGAACCAGGCCGGCGAGACGCTCTGGAACGCCGAGCCGATCATCACCAAGAACCTGCTGTTCGTCAGCACCAATCTGGCGACGTACGCGATCGACATCGGCACCCACAAGGCAGTCTGGAGCTACCCGGCAGCAGGCCGCCTGGCCCTGAGCCGCAGCGGCATCCTGTACATCCAGAACGTGGAAGCGGTGGTCGCGGTGAACTTGAAATAAGCTGAAGTCAGCTTTGCAGCAAGCGCGCCGGGCAGGGCGGATCAAAACCGATCCGGCCCGCCCGGCGTCATTTCAAATGAACCTTCTCGCCGCGTTAATTGCAATAATCCGAGAGTATTTACGATCTTTCGGTATGGCATGATCATTCCTTGCAGAAAGTAGATATAAAACAAGCAAGGAGACAAGAACGATCATGAAAAATGCAGTCGGAATGATTCTGGCAAGTGTGGCAATGGCCGCTTGTGGTGGTGGTGGTGGTGGCAGCTCAAGCGGCAGCACACCGGTTGGCAGCAGCGCGAGTATGCCGACTGCGCCGGCGCCCGAAGTCAAGCTCATCACGGCTTCCCTGGCGCGTTATGCGGCGCAAAACACCAGTGTCGGCTTCGAGGTGCGTCTCAAGCCGGGTAACTTCACCCCCACTGGCACTCTGGTCGTGAACGCCAGCGACCCGGCCAGCGTGATCGCCACGCCGGTGACCGTCGCCACCAACAGCGATGGCACCTACACGCTGTCCCTGGCCAGCGCGACCGGCGCCGCACCGGGCCACTACACCGGCAACATCACGCTCAAGCTGTGCGTCGACCCGGCGTGCGCCATGCCGCAGGCGGTCCCGTCGGTAACCGTGCCCTACGACCTGACGGTGCTGGCCGCCGGCCCGGGCTGGCCGGGCGATAACCTTATCCCGCTCGCTGCCTGGACCGACGCGCCGGAGTGGAGCACATTCCAGGGCAACCCGGCGCATACGGGTTACGTGCCGGTGACGATCGATCCCAACCAGATCAAGCCGCGCTGGAAGGCGGCGCCGATCGAGCACACCTACACCAACGAATGGGGCAGCGGCTATGGTTATGCGTCGACGATGGCCATCGCCAATGGCATCTTCTATGGTGCCGGCGGCACCGAGGTCAAGGCACGCAAGGAGTTCGACGGCAGCCAGGTCTGGTCCTACGACGCCAGTGGCATGAAGTACTGGAACTTCAATTCGCCGGCCACCGCCAACGGCAAGATGTTCATGGCAATCGGCGCGCAGGATGTGACTTATCTGTTCGCCTTCGACGCCGCGACCGGCGCCGTGGGTTTCAAGGCGCCGATGAAGTCGCAGTGGAGCAGCTACCTGGCGCCCGTCGCTTTGGGCGACGCCGTGTACTCCAATGGCGGCACCGAGGGCGGCTTGTATGCTTTCAATCTCTCGGGCGACCAAACGTTCTTCGCCGATCAACTGGCGCCGCTGTCGAGGTGGAGCCCGGCGGTCGATGCAAGCTCGGTCTACGTCTACGATGGCGCCTTGCACGTCTTCGACCGCAAGACTGGCGTCGTGAGCGGCACGATCAAGAACCCGGGCTACCAACCTAACTTCGAGAATGACGGCGCGCCGGTACTGGGCGCCAACGGGAACGTGTACGCTGCCGATTATGCGAACGCCTACCTGAACGGCGCCGCTGCGGACAACCAGCTCATCAAGTTCGATACCGCCAAGGGCAGCATCGGCTGGAGCATCGCCGGCAGTTATCCGCTGACGCCTGCCTACGCGAATGGCGTGGTGTATGCGCCGAACACCAAGCCGTACCGCATCGAAGCGCGCGCCGAAGGCGACGGCGCTCTGCTCTGGTCCTGGGTACCGGCACAGTCGGGCGAAACCGTCTGGCACGGCGAGCCGGTCGTCACTAGCAACCTGGTGTTCGTCAGCACCAACCTGGCCACCTATGCAATCGACCTGGCCACGCACAAAGCAGTGTGGAGCTATCCGGCAGGGGGCCGCCTGGCGCTGAGCCGCAGCGGCATTCTCTATATTCAGAATCCGGAGGCGGTGGTCGCGGTCAATCTCAAATGATCAGAACCCGATCCGCCCCTTGCCCGGCGTGGGTTTCAAACGAATGTCTTGCGCGCCCACGTGCGCGCGCCCGTCCGCGACTGCGTAGCCCAGGCCGTCCAGCAGCGTCTTGCGCAGGTCGCGCGGTGATACGCTCGCCAGCTTGTCCAGCACCACGTCGCCCAGCAGCGGGTCGAACGCGGCCAGGTTCAATTCCTTCAGCAGGCCGGTATACATACGCTGGGCGATGCCGGCCGCCTGTTCGGGTGTCGGCGCCGGCACCTCGTAGATCGCCATCCGGTTCAGCAGCGGGTGCGGGATGCCGTCCAGCGAATTGGCGGCCAGCACCCAGAAGATCTGGCTGGCGTCGATGTCGACGTCGATGAATTCATCGCGAAAGGCGCAGGCCGTCTCGGGCTCGAGCAGCTGGTAGAGCGCCGCCAGCGGGTCCGACTGCGACGAGCCACTGGCTTTTTCGACTTCGTCCAGCACGATCACCGGATTGGCGTACTGCCCGCGCACCAGGCGCTCGGCGACCTTGCCGCACTTGGCGCCGCGCCAGCTGGCCGAACTGCCGGTGATGACGAAGCCGGCCGACAGCGCGTTCATGCTGATCAGCTCACAGTCGGTCTGCAGTACGCGCGCCAGGCGCTTGGCGAAGTGGGTCTTGCCGACGCCGGGGCCGCCCAGCAGCAGGATCGGCATGATGTTGAAGCTTCCGACGTGCCGCTTGTCGCCGGCGTGGGACAGGCGCAGGTAGCGCTTCAGGTCGTCCAGCACGTCGTCGAAGTTGGGACACTCCTCGAACAGCGGGTCGAGGGCGTCGACGGAAGAGGGCGTGGTGACGAAACGCTCGGCGCCGGTCTCGAGCATGCGTTCATAAAACGCCTCAAGCTCGGGCGAACGTCCGCGGCTACGGTCGAGCGCACCCTGGACTTCGTTCAGGTCGTACACGGCGCGCGTCCGGGCAATTGTGATACTCACGGCGTTCTCCTACCAGAATCGCAGCGGTCCCAGGCCAGTTTCCCGGCTGATTACCGGGCTTGAGGCTGGGTTATCGCCTCGGCTTTATCCTAACTCCGTCAGCATGAATCTGCAATTTCACGGGTGCACATGCAGCCCCAGGCGCATGCCGCCATGCATACGGCATGAAGGTTAGTGAGCACTCGCATGCGGCTAGCGCACCGCTTCGCCTGTGCTTGCGCAGCCACCAACCGGCAGTAAAAAATTGCGTTTAATCAATGGTAAAACCCATGTGTGCAGATGAGGTAGCACATGCACTCTAAGGGCTAAGTCCCTAATTTTGCTCAACATTTTCACATTAACTGGTTTTAAGGAAGTGCGCTAAGTCATTGGTTTCATTAGCAATTTGCCCGTTTTCCAAGCGTGAATTCGCTTGACCACCGACAACGCTTCACTTAAAGTGGGAAACGGTGGCAAAAAGTGCAGTTTTGTGGGAGGCCAATCCGTTCTCCCGGCCCCTAAAAATAACCAGACTGATAACTCTCCAAACTAGGTAAATACGTGTTTCAGGGCGCGTCAGCGATCAATCTCGATGCAAAAGGGCGGATGTCAATACCGGCCAAGCATCGGGACGCCTTGAGTCAGCAGTGTGAAGGCCGTATGACGCTCACGAAACATCCACATGGTTGCCTGTTGTTCTTTCCACGCCCGGTGTGGGAACAGCATCGCGAGCAGATCGCGGCCTGGCCGATGTCGGCGCGCGCCTGGCAGCGTATTTTCCTGGGTAACGCGTGCGATGTCGAGATGGACAGTGCAGGCCGGGTGCTGATTTCGCCTGAGCTGCGTAGCGCAGTAGGACTGGAGAAAGAGGTCATGATGCTCGGGATGGGTACCCATTTCGAGATCTGGGACGCCGCAAAACTGGCTGCCGACGAGGCCCAGGCCGTCGCCGGCGGCATGCCCGACGCCCTTTCCAATTTCTCCTTCTAAGGCACCCATGAACCAGAGTCCGGTGCCTGATTTGCAGCATCGCACGGTGCTGCTCGATGAAGCGGTCGATGCGCTTGCCCTCGAAGGCGCGCGCGCGGCCGGCACGTATATCGATGGTACCTTCGGCCGCGGCGGTCACAGCCGGCTGATCCTGTCGAAGCTGGCGCCGCAAGGCCGCCTGATTGCATTCGACAAGGATCCGCAGGCGATCGCCACGGCCGAACAGATTGGCGATCCGCGTTTCACGATCGTGCACGACAGCTTCGCGACGATGCGCGAAGCGCTGGCGGCGCGCGGGATCTCGCATGTCGACGGCATTCTGCTCGACCTCGGCATCTCGTCGCCGCAGGTGGACGATGCGAGCCGCGGCTTCAGTTTCCGCAACGATGGTCCTCTGGACATGCGGATGGATACGACTCGGGGCATCTCGGCGGCCGAATGGTTGGCCACGGTGCCGGAATTACAACTGGAAAAGGTGATTCGCGATTATGGGGAAGAACGGTTTGCTTTTCAGATTGCAAAGGCGATTGCTGCTCGCCGGTCAATCGAGCCAATTTCAAGCACACGACAGCTTGCCGCAATCGTGGCAAACGCGGTCAAAACCCGGGAGAAAGGCAAGGATCCGGCAACCCGCACCTTTCAGGCTATCCGGATTTTCATCAATCAAGAGCTTGAGGACCTTGAAGCAGGTCTGAGCGCCGCCTACGAACTGCTTGCGGCAGGCAGCCGCATGTCGATCATCAGCTTCCACTCGCTGGAAGACCGCATGGTCAAGCAGTTCCTGGCGTCCAAGGCCAAGGTCGAACAGCCGGATCGCCGGCTGCCGATCCGCGCCGTCGATCTGCCCCAGCCTTTCATGAAGTTGATCAGCAAGACCAAGCCCTCCGACTTTGAAGTCGAGGCCAACGCGCGCGCGCGTTCGGCAGTGCTGCGCGTGGCCGAACGCCTGGAGACCACCCGATGACCGGCAAGTTGAACGCCGTGCTGACCGTGCTGCTGGTGGGCTGCGCGCTGTCGGTCGTGAACGCGCGCTACCAGCGCAACCGCCTGGTCAATGACCTGGAAAAGCTGGCGACCCAGCAGCGCCAGCTCGAAGTCGACTGGTCCCAGCTCCAGCTCGACCAGTCCGCTTACGGCAAGAACGAGCGCATCGAGCAGATCGCGCGCACCCAGCTGAACATGACGCCGCTCAGCCCGGCGCGTACCCAATACCTGACGGAAGGCGGCAAATGAAAGTCGGCGCCAACGGTTCCCGCGTCGCCGCCGCTAAAGGCGTCGCGTTTTCCAAGAGCCCGGTGCTGGCGGTGCGCCTGCCGGACTGGCGGTCTCGCATCGTGCTGTTCGGCCTGTTCTCCGCGTTCGCGGCGCTGGCCGGGCGCGCGCTCTGGCTGCAGGGCGTGTCCGACCAGTTCCTGCAAAAGCAGGGCGCGAGCCGCTACGAGCGCACGCTCGAACTGCCGGCCACGCGCGGCAAGATCCTCGACCGCAATGGCCTGGTGCTGGCCTCCTCGCTGCCGGTCAAGGCGGTATGGGCGATTCCGGAAGACGTGAAACAGTCGCCGCCGGAGAAGCTGGCCGAGCTGGCGCGCCTGCTCGAGATGCCGCAGGCCGAGCTGATGAAGAAGCTCGACTCCGACCGCACCTTCGTCTACCTGAAACGCCAGGTCGAGATGGACGTGATCGCCAAGATCGAAAAGCTCGGCATCGACGGCCTCGACACCCGCAAGGAATACAAGCGCTATTACCCGCAGGGCGAGGTGATGGGCCACATGGTCGGCTTTACCAACGTCGAGGACATCGGTCAGGAAGGCATCGAGCTGGCGCAGCAGAAGAACCTGGTCGGCCAGACCGGCAGCCGGCGCGTGATCAAGGACCGCCTCGGCCGCATCGTCGAGGACGTCGGCATGTCGCGCGAGCCGCACGACGGCAAGGACATCACGCTGTCGGTCGACAGCAAGCTGCAGTACATCGCCTATCAGAGCGTCAAGGACGCGGTCGCGAAGTTCAACGCCAAGGCCGGCGCGGCCGTGGTGCTGGACGTGCACACCGGCGAGGTGCTGGCGCTGGCCAACTGGCCGACCTACAACCCGAACGACCGCTCGCACCTGACCGGCGAGCAGCTGCGCAACCGCGTCATCACTGACACCTTCGAGCCGGGTTCGACGCTCAAGCCGTTCACCGTCTCGCTGGCGATGGACAAGGGCCTGGTCAAGCCGAACACCATGATCGACACCGGCAACGGCGTGATCATGATCGGCGGCCACGTGGTGCACGACACCAGCGCGCACGGCGTCATCAACGTCAGTGAAGTCATCCAGCACTCGTCGAACATCGGCACCAGCAAGATCGCGCAGATGCTTTCTCCGCAGGAAATGTGGGAGATGTTCACCAAGGTCGGCTTCGGCCAGGCGCCGCGCTTCGGCTTCCCGGGCGCCGCCGCCGGCCGCGTGCGTCCGTACAAGGCCTGGAGCCAGATCGGCCAGGCCAACATGTCCTTCGGCCAGGGCATCTCGATGTCGCTGCTGCAGCTGGCGCGCGGCTGGCTGATCTTCGCCCGTAACGGCGACATCATCCCGCTGTCGTTCCAGAAAGTGAACGAGGCGCCGGTCGGACAGCAGATCATCTCGCCCAAGACCGCCGCGCAGATGCGCACCATGGTCGAATCGGTGGTGAGCCCGGAAGGCACGGCGCCGCAGGCGCAGATCGCCGGCTACCGCGTGGGCGGCAAGACCGGCACCGCGCAGAAGGTGATCGACGGCCGTTATTCGCAGAGCCACTACATCGGCTCCTTCGCCGGCATCGTGCCGATGTCCAATCCGCGCTTCGTGATCGCGGTGATGATCGACGATCCGGTCGGGGCCGGCCACTGGGGCGGCACCGTCGCGGCGCCGACCTTCGCGACGCTCGCCGCGAACGCGCTGCGGGCCGAGAACATACCGCCCGATTCGTCGGTCACCGACATCATCATCCCCGAGCATCCGGTCGAGGAGAGTAATTGATGGCCGGGACGAAGGACATCTGCCAGTGGATCGAGGCCGCCGCACCGGGCGGCCGAGTTACATCTCGTCTGGCTTCCGACTCGCGCCGCGTGGGGCAGGGCGACGTGTTCTTCGCCTATCCGGGCGAGGCGGCCGACGGGCGCAAGTTCATCGGGTCCGCCATCGACAAAGGCGCGGCCGCGGTCGTGTACGACCCGCGCGATTTCACCTGGCCGGAAGCGTTGACGACGCCGCACCTGGCCGTGCCCGAGCTCAAAAAGAACGCCGGTCCGATCGCGCACGCCTTTTACGGCATGCCGGATGCGGACATGTTCACCGTCGGCGTGACCGGCACCAACGGCAAGACCTCGATCGCGCTGTGGACCGCGCAGGCGCTGGCTCGGCTGGACGACGCGCCGAGCGCCATCATCGGCACGCTCGGCGTGGGCCTGGTGCGCGGCCAGGCCGAACCGGAGTTCGACGTCACCGGCTACACCACGCCCGACGCGGTGCTGCTGGCCGGCGAGCTGGCGAAACTGCGCGACGCCGGCGCGCGCGCGCTGGCGATCGAAGTCTCGTCGATCGGGCTGGTCGAAGCGCGCACCGCCGGCATGCATTTCGACGTCGCCGTATTCACCAACCTGACGCGCGACCACCTCGACTACCACGGCGACATGGCCAGCTACGAAGCCGCCAAGCGCCAGCTGTTCGACTGGCCGGGCCTCAAGCACGCGGTGGTCAACCTTGACGACGAGGCCGGCCAGCGCATCGTCGCGCACCTGCTGGCAAATAAAAATGCAGCATGCGCGGACGTGAAGGTCACCGGCTACACTCTGCGTTCGGAAGCCGAGCAGCCGGCCATCGAGGGCGTGGCGATCCTGCGCGCCAGCGGCATGCGCAGCCTTGCGCACGGCACCGAATTCCAGCTGACGACTGAACAGGGCAGCGCGCCGGCGCGCACGCGCCTGGTCGGCCACTTCAACGTCAGCAATGCGCTGGCCGTGCTGGGTGCGCTGCTGGCCCAGGGCGCCGAACTGCGTGCCGCGCTGAACGCCATCGAGACCCTCACGCCGGCCCCGGGCCGCATGCAGCAGGTCGGCGGCCAGGATGCGCCGATGGTCGTGATCGACTACGCGCACACGCCGGACGCGCTGGAAAAGACCCTGGCCGCGCTGCGCCAGGTGGCCCAGGACCGCGGCGGCGAACTGTGGTGCGTGTTCGGCTGCGGCGGCGACCGCGACCCGGGCAAGCGCCCGCAGATGGGCCGCATCGCGCAAATGGCCGAGCACGTAATCGTCACCAGCGACAACCCGCGCAGCGAAGCGCCGCGCGCGATCATCGAGCAGATCCTGGCCGGCATGGATGCGCAGCATCCGGACTCCACGACCCAGGCGATCGAGGACCGCGCCGCCGCCATCCTGTCCGCGGTAAAACATGCCGCCAAGCCGGACGTGATCCTGCTGGCGGGGAAGGGGCATGAGCCCTACCAGGAAATCAAAGGCCGGAAGATTCCTTTTTCCGACGCCGACCATGCCGCGCTGGCCTTGACCGCGCGGCTCACGATGATGAGGACTGCCCAATGATCCGCGGCTCGCTTTCCCATTTGCTCGCGTCGATCGACGGCGCACAGTTCACGCGCGACGCGTACTTCCAGGGCGTCTCGACCGATACCCGCAACGTGGTGCCGGGCACGCTGTTCGTCGCCCTGCGCGGCGAAACCTTCGACGCCCACGAGTTCCTCGACCAGCTGGTCGGCAACCCGGTCGCGGCTGTCGTGGTCGAGCGCCTGCCCGAGAACTATCCGCTGCCGGCCCTGGTCGTGCCGGACACGCTGGCCGCGCTGGGCCGCATCGGCCACTTCTGGCGCAGCAAGTTCGACATTCCCGTGATCGGCGTCACCGGCAGCAACGGCAAGACCACGGTCAAGGAGATGATCGCTTCGATCCTGGCCGCGGCCTTCGGCGAGGACGCGCGCCTGGCTACCCAGGGCAACCTGAACAACGAGATCGGCGTGCCGCTGACCGTGCTGCGCCTAAACACCGAGCACAAGGCCGCCGTGGTCGAGCTGGGCATGAACCATCCCGGCGAGATCGCGCGCCTGGCCGCCATCGCCGCGCCCACGGTCGCCCTGGTCAACAACGCCCAGCGCGAGCACCAGGAATTCATGCACACGGTGGAAGCGGTCGCGCGCGAAAATGGTTCGGTGCTGCAGGCGCTGCCGGAAAACGGCGTGGCCGTGTTCCCCGGCGACGACGAGTACAGCGCGCTGTGGCGCGAGCTGGCCGCCGGCAAGCGCGTGCTCACGTTCGGCCTGACAAACGATTGCGACGTCAGCGCGACCTGCACCGGCAATGGCTTCGGCAGCACGCTGGCCGTGACCGCAGCGGGCGCGCAGTTCACGATCGAGCTGGCCGCCGCCGGCGTGCACAACGTGCGCAATGCGCTGGCCGCGACCGCCTGCGCGCTGGCGGCCGGCATTCCGGTCGAGGCCATCGTGCGCGGCCTGGAAGCGTTCGCGCCGGTCAGCGGCCGGCTGCAGCGCAAGCAGGCGGCGAATGGCGCCACCGTGATCGACGACAGCTACAACGCCAACCCCGATTCGGTGCGCGCCGCCATCGACGTGCTGGCCGCTTACCCGGCGCCGCGCGTGCTGGTGCTGGGCGACATGGGCGAAGTCGGCACCCAGGGACCGGAATTCCATCAGGAGATCGGCGCCTACGCGCAGCAGCGCGGCATCGAGACCGTGCTCGTCACCGGCGCACTGGCGCGCCACGTGGTGGGCGACAGCGCGGGCACGGGCGCAACACATTACGAGCAGTTCGACGAATTATTGGCAGCACTGGACAAGCAACTGGGCAGCAAATCTGACGCAACTGTGTTGGTGAAGGGCTCGCGTTTCATGAAGATGGAACGCGTGGTCCGCCACCTGACCGCAACAACCGACACTGGCAAGGATTCGCACTGACATGCTGCTTTGGCTCGCACAATATTTTCAGGACTACATCGGTCCGCTGCGCGTTTTTAACTACATCACCTTCCGGGCGGTGTTCGCGACCATCACCGCGATCACCATCGGCATGCTGTGCGGTCCGGCCGTGATCCGCAAGCTGACCGAGATGAAGGTCGGCCAGGCCGTCCGTACCTATGGCCCGCAGACCCATCTGGCCAAGCACGGCACCCCGACCATGGGGGGCGTGCTGGTCCTGATCGCGATCGGCGTGTCGACGCTGCTGTGGTGCGATTTGTCGAACCGCCTGATCTGGCCGGTGCTGGTGGTGACGCTCGGCTTCGGCGCCATCGGCTGGGTCGACGACTACCGCAAGGTGGTCTACAAAGACCCGGAAGGCATGCGTTCGGGCGAAAAATACTTCTGGATGTCGCTGATCGGCATCACCTCCTCGCTGTACCTGGCGTTCTCGGTCTCGGCCAAGACGCCGTGGGAAGTGTGGCAGCTGTTCTTCGCCTGGGTCCAGTCGGGCTTTTCGATGGAGCTGCCGCCCAAGGCCGACCTGATCGTCCCGTTCTTCAAGACCATCAGCTATCCGCTCGGCGTGTGGGGCTTCATCGCGCTGACCTATTGCGTGATCGTGGGCGCCTCGAACGCGGTCAACTTCACTGACGGCCTGGATGGCCTGGCGATCATGCCGACCGTGATGGTGGGCGGCGCCCTGGGCCTGTTCGCTTACCTGACCGGTAACGCGACCTATTCGAAATACCTATTCATCCCGCACATCCCGGGCGCCGGCGAACTGCTGATCTTCTGCGGCGCGCTCGCCGGCGCGGGCCTGGCCTTCCTGTGGTACAACGCGCACCCGGCGCAGATGTTCATGGGCGACGTCGGCGCACTGGCGCTGGGCGGCGCGCTCGGCACCATCGCCGTCATCGTGCGCCAGGAGATCGTGCTGTTCATCATGGGCGGCGTGTTCGTCGCCGAGACGCTGTCGGTGATCATCCAGGTCGGCTGGTTCAAGTACACCAAGAAGCGCTACGGCACCGGCCGCCGCGTGTTCCTGATGGCGCCGCTGCACCACCATTTCGAACAGAAGGGCTGGAAAGAGACCAAGGTCGTGGTCCGCTTCTGGATCGTGACCATGATCCTGGTCCTGGTCGGCTTCTCCACTCTCAAGCTGCGCTGATAACAAGTTACTGAGCGATGAACTACGAAGGCAAAACCGCACTGGTACTCGGGCTCGGCGAATCGGGCCTGGCGATGGCGCAATGGCTCGCCCGCGCCGGTGCGCGCGTGCGCGTCGCGGACACGCGCGAGACGCCCGCGCGCCTGGACGCACTGCGCGCGGCCGTGCCGGACGCGGAATTTCTCGGTGGTCCGTTCACGGCTGCGCTGTTGGACGGCGTCGACTTCGTCGCTGTCAGCCCGGGCCTGGCGCCGAACCGCGAGCTACTTGAGATCATGCCGGCTGCCGCTGAGCGCAACATCCCCGTGTGGGGCGAGATCGAGCTGTTCGCGCAGGCGCTCGCCGGTCTGAAGGAAAGCCAGGACTACAGCCCGAAGGTCATCGCGATCACCGGCACCAACGGCAAGACCACGGTAACGAGCCTGACCGGCCTGCTGTGCCGCCGCGCCGGTTTTACCACGCGCGTGGCCGGCAACATCAGCCCGGCGGCGCTGGACGTACTGCGCGAAGCGGTCGATGCCAACGAGCTGCCCCAGGTATGGGTGCTCGAGCTGTCCAGCTTCCAGCTGCACACCACCTTCAGCCTGAACGCCGACGCCGCGACCGTCCTGAACATCACCCAGGACCACCTCGACTGGCACGGCAGCATGGCGGCCTACGCGGCAGATAAAGCGCGCATCTTCGGCACGGACACGACCCGCATCCTGAACCGTGACGACGCGACGGTGATGGGCATGGGCTCGCCGAACGCAGTCTCGAACACATTCGGCACCGGCGAACCGGATGCGCCGGGCAGTTTCGGCCTGGTCAGCGAGCGCGGCGTGCTGTGGCTGGCCAATGCCAACCCGGCCGAGGAGCCGGAAAAGAAGCGCAAGAAAAATGAGCCTGCCGAACCCGTCGAGCTGGTCATCAAACGCCTGATGCCGGCCGACGCGCTGCACATCCGCGGCCTGCACAACGCCTCCAATGCGCTGGCCGCGCTGGCCTTGTGCCGCGCCGCCGGCCTGCCGCTGGCGCCGCTGCTGCACGGCCTGCGCGAATACCAGGGCGAGCCGCACCGCGTCGAGCTGGTCACCAGCATCGACGGCGTCGAGTATTACGATGATTCCAAGGGCACCAACGTCGGCGCCACCGTCGCCGCGCTGGAAGGCCTGGGTAAATCCTTCGGCGAGGCCGACCGCCAGATCCTGTTGATCGCCGGCGGCGACGGCAAGGGCCAGGACTTCAGCCCGCTCGCGGGCCCGTGCGCGCGTTACGTGCGCGCGACCCTGCTGATCGGGCGCGACGCCGCGGCGATCCGCGCGGCGATCGAGCCGACCGGCGTGCCGTGCTTCGACCTCGACGATCTGCCGCAGGCGGTGCACCGTGCGGCCGGCCTGGCGCGCTCGGGCGACGTCGTCTTGTTGTCGCCGGCCTGCGCCAGCCTCGACATGTTCACCAATTACGCGCACCGCGCACAGGTCTTCGTCGACGCCGTGCGCGATATCGCCCTGGAAAAAGGACAGGACATCTGATGGGCTTCCAGATTCCGTTCAAGTTCGGCGGTTCGTCCAGCGATGCGAGCATCGCGACCCGCGCACGCCCGTCGCGCATGATGGAGTACGACCAGCCGCTGGTGTGGGTCGTGATCCTGATGATGCTGTTCGGGATGGTGATGGTGTATTCGGCCTCGATCGCGCTGCCGGACTCGCCCAAGTACGCCAGCCTGGGCGGCAAGAACAGTTACTTCCTGATGCGCCAGGCGGCCTTCATTTTGGTCTCGGTGCTGGTGGGCGCCTTCGTGTTCCGCTTCGAAGTGGCCTTCTGGCAGCGTTACGCGCCGCTCATGTTCATCGCCACGCTGTTCCTGCTGGCGCTGGTGCTGGTGCCCGGCGTGGGGCACTCGGTCAACGGCGCGCGGCGCTGGATCCCCTTGAAGATCATGCAGCTGCAGCCGTCCGAGATCATGAAGGTGGTCGCGGTACTGTACGCGGCCGACTTCACGGTGCGCAAGCAGCAGTACATGCACAAGCTGACCAAGGGCTTCATGCCGATGGCCTTCGCGATGGGCCTGGTCGGCGGCTTCCTGATGCTCGAGCCCGACTTGGGCGCCTTCGGCGTGGTGGTCTGCATCTCGATGGGCATCCTGTTCCTGGGCGGCTTCAACATGATCTGGTTCGGCGGGATCGGTGCGGTCCTGGTGCTGGTGTTCTCGACCATCATCGCGCTGTCGCCGTTCCGCCGTGCGCGTATGTTCGCCTACATGAACCCGTGGGAAGAGGGCAATGCGCTCGACAAGGCTTACCAGCTGACGCACTCGCTGATCGCTTTTGGGCGTGGCGAGATCTTCGGCGTCGGCCTGGGCGGCAGCGTCGAGAAGCTGCACTACCTGCCGGAAGCGCACACCGACTTCATCATGGCCGTGATCGGCGAAGAGCTCGGGCTGGTCGGCGTGTGCGTCGTGATCGGCCTGTTCTACTGGCTGGTCAAGCGCGCCTTCGACATCGGCCGCCAGGCGATCGCGCTGGAGCAGCACTTCGCGGGCCTGGCCGCGAAGGGCGTCGGCATCTGGCTCGGCGTGCAGGTCTTCATCAACATGGGCGTGAACCTCGGCCTGCTGCCGACCAAGGGCCTGACGCTGCCGCTGATGAGCTACGGCGGCTCGGGCATCCTGTTCAACTGCGTGGGTCTGGCGATCCTGCTGCGCATCGATTACGAAAACCGGGTGCGCATGCGCGGAGGCCGCCAGTGAATAAGCCAATGAGCAAAAGGCTGATGATCATGGCGGCCGGCACCGGCGGCCATATCTTCCCCGGCATCGCGATCGCGCAGACGATGCGCGCGCGCGGCTGGGAAGTGTCGTGGCTGGGCACCCAGCATGGCATGGAAAAGGACATCGTGCCCAAGCACGACATCCCGATGGACCGCATCGACTTTGCCGGCATGCGCGGCAAGGGACTGGGCCATACGGTCGGCGGCGCCTTCAAGCTGGTCGCCAGCTTCGCCTCCTGCCGCAAGTACATCGCCATGCGCAAGCCTGACGTGGTGCTGGGCATGGGCGGCTACGTGACGGTGCCGGGCGGGATGATGGCGCGTGCCGCCGGCGTGCCGCTGGCGCTGGTCAATGCCGACGCCGCGCTGCTGTTGTCGAACAAGACGCTGACGCCGATCGCCCAGCGCGTGCTGTTCGGCTTCCCGGCCGATTTCGGCAAGGCCGCGGGTAAAGCGGTGGTCACCGGCAACCCGGTGCGCGCCGAGATCCTGGAGATGCCGGCCCCGAACCGCCGGTTCAGCACGCGCAGCGGACCGCTCAACATCCTGGTGGTCGGCGGCAGCCTGGGCGCCAAGGTGCTGAACGACGCCGTGCCGGCCGCGCTGGCGCTGATCCCGGAAGGCCTGCGTCCGACCGTGACGCACCAGTCGGGCAAGAAGAACATCGAGGCGCTGCGCGCCGCGTATGCGCAGGCGGGCGTGACAGCCAACGTGGTCGACTTCATCGACGACATGGCGGCCGAATACGCCAACGCCGACTTGGTGATCTGCCGCGCCGGTGCGATCACGGTGTCGGAACTGACCGCGGCCGGCGTGGCCAGCGTGCTGGTGCCGTTCGTGGCCAGCACCACCAGCCATCAACGCGACAACGCGATCTGGATGCAGGGGCAGAAGGCGGCGGTGCATCTGCCGCAGGGCGAACTCAATCCGCAGAAGCTGGCCCAGCTGCTGCAATCGACCACGCGCGACGATTGCCTGCGCATGGCCGAGGCGGCGCAGGCGGTGGGCAGGCGCGACGCCAACGAGGCGATCGCAAAGGTTTTGGAAGAATTGGCGGGCTAATGAAACACAAGATCAAACACATTCACTTCGTCGGCATCGGCGGCAGCGGCATGAGCGGCATCGCCGAGGTGCTGCTGAACCTCGGCTACAAAGTGTCGGGCTCGGACCTGGCTTCGAACGCGGCCAGCCAGCGCCTGGCGGAACTCGGCGCCAGCGTCAAGATCGGCCACGCGGCCGAGCACATCCTGGGCGCCAACGCCGTGGTCACCTCGACCGCCGTCAACGAAACGAATCCGGAAGTGGTGGCGGCGCGCGCCGCCAAGGTGCCGATCGTCCCGCGCGCGATCATGCTGGGCGAACTGATGCGCCTGAAGCGCGGCATCGCGATCGCCGGCACGCACGGCAAGACCACCACCACCAGCCTGGTCGCCTCGGTGCTGGCCGAGGGCGGGATGGATCCGACCTTCGTGATCGGCGGACGCCTGAACAGCGCCGGCGCCAACGCCAAGCTGGGCAGCGGCGAATACATCGTGGCCGAAGCCGACGAGTCGGACGCTTCGTTCCTGAACCTGACGCCGATGATCGAGGTAATCACCAACATCGACGCCGACCACATGGACACCTACGAGCACGACTTCGAAAAGCTGAAGGCCGCGTTCGTCAACTTCACCCACCGCCTGCCGTTCTACGGCCGCGTGATGATGTGCGTGGACGACCCGCACGTGCGTTCGATCCTGCCGCAGGTGACCAAGCCGGTGACGACCTACGGCTTTGCCGAGGATGCCGAAGTGCGCGCGCTGGACGCCAGCGCCGACGGCATCCAGATGCGTTTTACCGTGCGCCAGGAAGGCTATGCCGACACCGAATTCGTGCTGAACCAGCCGGGCATGCACAACGTGCTCAACGCGCTGTCGGCGATCGCGATCGCGCGCGAGATCGGCGTGACGGACGAGGCGACCGCCATCGGCCTGCGTGAATTCCGCGGCGTCGGCCGCCGCTTCACGCGCTACGGCGAGATCCCGCTCGAGGGCGGCGGCAGCTTCACGCTGGTCGACGACTACGGCCACCACCCTGTCGAAGCCCAGGTGACGCTGGCCGCCGCGCGCGCCGCCTACCCGGGCCGCCGTCTGCTGCTGGCCTTCCAGCCGCACCGCTACACCCGCACGCGCGATCTGTTCGAAGACTTCGTCAAAGTGCTGGGCGCGCCCGACGTGCTGCTGCTGGCCGAAGTCTACGCCGCCGGCGAGACGCCGATCGTGGCCGCCGACGGGCGCGCGCTCGCGCGTGCGCTGCGCGCGGGCAGCCAGATCGAACCGATTTTCGTGGAAGCCATCGCCGACATGCCGGCGACCATTCTGAAGGTGGCGCGCGACGGCGACGTCGTGCTGACCATGGGCGCCGGCTCGATCGGCGGTGTGCCGCATCAACTGACCCAGCTTCAAAAGGTAGCATCGTGACCGTGACTCAACTCACATCGCAAGAAATCGCAGACCTGGGCAAGGTCGGCGTGCTGTTCGGCGGCCGTTCCGCCGAGCGCGAGATCTCGATCCTGTCCGGCACCGGCGTGCTCAACGCTTTGAAGAGCAAAGGCGTCGACGCGCACGCCTTCGACCCGGCCGAGCGTTCGCTGGCCGAGCTGGCCGCGGAAGGTTTCGATCGCGTGTTCATCGCGCTGCACGGCCGCTTCGGCGAAGACGGCAGTCTGCAGGGCGCGCTCGAACAGCTCGGCATCCCGTACACCGGCAGCGGCGTGATGGCCTCCAGCGTCGGCATGGACAAGATCACCACCAAGATCGTGTGGCTGGCGCATGGCGTGTCGACGCCGAAGTACGCGATCATCGACGACGGCACCGACCTCGACCAGGTAGTGATGGAGCTCGGCCTGCCGCTGATCGTCAAGGCGCCGCTGGAAGGGTCGAGTATCGGCATCACCAAGGTGAGCCGGCGCGAAGACCTGCAGGGGGCCATCGAGCTGTCGCGCAAGTACGATACGCGCGTGCTGGCCGAGCAGTTCATCGAAGGCCGCGAGTTCTCGGTGCCGCTGCTGGGCACCGGTGCACAAGCGCGCGCGCTGCCGATCATCGAGATCGTCGCGCCGGAAGGCCAGTACGACTACCAGAACAAGTACTTCACGGACGACACCAAGTATTACTGCCCGGCGCCGCTGGATGCCGCCACCACCCAGGCGATCCAGCGCGAGGTCGAAAAGGCCTACCGCGCGCTCGGCTGCGAAGGCTGGAGCCGCATTGACGTGCTGCTGCGCGAATCCGACGGCAAGTTCTTCCTGCTGGAAGTGAACACCTCGCCGGGCATGACGACGCACTCGCTGGTGCCGATGGCCGCGCGCGCCGAGGGCACCGGCTACGAAGACTTGTGCGTGCAGATCCTGCGCAGCGCGAGCCTGAAAATGAAACAGACCAGCAAGGACAGGGCATAAGCGATGTGGCATGACGTGCGAGCCTTGAACGCAACCGCCGGCGCGCTGACCGCGCTGTCGGTGCTCGCCTGCGTGGCCTCCGGCGTGTGGTGGGTTTCCCAGCGCCCGATGTTCACGCTGCGTTCGGTGCGGGTCGAGAGCATGTACGGGCTGGAACTGCAGCACGTGAACGAACTGACGGTGCGCAACGGCGTGCTGGGCAAGATCAAGGGCAACTTCTTCACTTCGGACCTGGACCAGGTGCGCAATACCTTCGAGGCGGTGCCCTGGGTGCGCAAGGCCAGCGTGCGGCGCGAATGGCCGAACCAGCTGATCGTCCAGGTCGAGGAGCACGAGGCGCTCGGCACCTGGGGCGAGGATGGCCGCCTGCTGTCGGTCAAGGGCGACGTGTTCACCGCCAACCTGGCCGAGGCCGACGAGGACCACCCGCTGCCGGCTTTCGAAGGCCCGATCGGCAGCGAGAAGGAAGTGCTGTCGCGCTTCGCCCAGCTGCGCGGCTGGTTCGCGCCGGTGCGCCTGGTGCCGACCTCGATCAGCCTGTCGAACCGCTATGCCTGGACCGTCAAGCTGGACAACGGGATGAGCGTCGAGCTGGGACGCGAGCAGGACAAGAACACGCTGCAGGCGCGCGTACAGCGCCTGGTGAGCATTTATCCGCAGCTGGTGGCGCGCCTGCAGGAAGGCCGCATCGACACGATCGACATGCGTTATCCGAACGGCCTGGCGCTGTCGTCGGCCTCGCTGGCGATCCCGGCCGACGCCACCAAGCCGGTGAAGCCGGTCGTGAAAAAGCCCGTGAAAACGACAAAACATACTTAAAAATTCTGAAAGCAGGCGACAGCTAACATGACAAAAGACGCGAAGAACCTGATCGTCGGTCTGGACATCGGCACCTCGAAAGTGGTGGCGGTCGTGGCCGAAGTGATGGCCGATGGGCGCCATGAAGTAATCGGTCTCGGCCAGCACGAGTCGAAGGGTTTGAAGAAAGGCGTTGTCGTCAACATCGAGGCGACCGTCGAGTCGATCCAGCGCGCGCTCGAAGAAGCCGAGCTGATGGCCGATTGCAAGATCCGCAACGTCTACGCAGGCATCGCCGGCAGCCATATCCGTTCGTTCAACTCGAGCGGCATGGTCGCCATCAAGGACAAGGAAGTCACGTCGACCGACGTCGCGCGCGTGATCGAGACCGCCAAGGCCGTCAACATCCCGACCGACCAGCAGCTGCTGCACACGGTGCCGCAGGAGTTCATCGTCGACAACCAGGAAGACGTGCGCGAGCCGATCGGCATGAGCGGCATCCGCCTCGAGGTGCGCGTGCACATCGTGACCGGCGCGGTGTCGGCGGTGCAGAACATCGTCAAGTGCGTGCGCCGCTGCGGGCTCGAAGTGTCGGACCTGATCCTGCAGCCGATGGCCTCGGCCGACTCGGTGCTGACCAACGACGAGAAGGAACTCGGCGTGGTCATCATCGACATCGGCGGCGGCACCACCGACATCGCGGTTTTCAGTGACGGCGCGATCCGCCATACCGCCGTGATCCCGATCGCCGGCGACCAGATCACCAGCGACATCGCGATGGCGCTGCGCACCCCGACCGGCGAAGCCGAAGAGATCAAGATCCGCTATGGCGTGGCCAAGCAGGTGCTGGCCGATCCGGGCGAGACCCTCGAGGTGCCGGGCCTGGGCGACCGCGGTCCGCGTTCGCTGTCGCGCCAGGCGCTGGCGGCCGTGATCGAGCCGCGCGTGGAAGAGCTGTTCGCGATGGTGCACCAGGTCGTGCGTGAGTCCGGCTACGAAGGCGTGCTGTCGTCGGGCATCGTGCTGACCGGCGGCTCGTCGATCATGCCGGGCATGATCGAGATGGCCGAAGACATCTTTTTGAAACCGGCGCGCCTCGGCACGCCGGAGTACCGCGGCCAGCTGGCCGACGTGGTGCGCAGTCCGCGCTACGCGACCGTGCTTGGCCTGCTGCTGGAAGCAAAAAAGCAGTACCTGCGAGGTCACATCGTCACGCGCCAGGATGGCTCGGTGAAGGCGGTGTGGCAGCGCATGAAGGAGTGGTTTCTGGGGAATTTCTAAAGTCACCACGAAGGTTGCCGTACGTGCTTGCAGTTTGTAAGCGATTACAACCAAAAAGCAACGTGCGGCGATTATTTCGGGTACAAGTAACAAGCAGTAACGGTTTTTCTTGGTTAAAGAACGCAAACATTTTTACAATAGAGCGCATTTCCAATCTCCAGGTTTGATGGCAAACCATGAGCTCTGCAGCTTGGACGTGCACTTACAGATTAGGAGTTCATCATGGAGTTTGATATGGTCGATAACGCAGCACTGGGTACCGTCATCAAGGTCGTCGGCGTGGGCGGCGCGGGCGGTAACGCGGTGCAGCACATGATCAACAAGGGCGTGGCCGGCGTCGAGTTCATCGCCGCCAACACCGACGCGCAGGCTTTGGCCGCGTCGAGCGCCCACAACATCATCCAGATCGGCGACTCCGGTCTGGGCGCCGGCATGCGTCCGGAAGTCGGCCGCCAGCTGGCCGAGCAGTCGCGCGCGCGCATCGAAGACGCACTGCGCGGCGCACACATGGTCTTTATCGCCGCCGGCATGGGCGGCGGCACCGGCACCGGCGCGGCGCCGATCGTGGCCGAAGTGGCCAAGAGCCTGGGCGCGCTGACCGTGGCGGTCGTGTCCAAGCCGTTCTCGTACGAGGGTGGCAAGTGCATGGAAGTGGCCGAAACCGGCCTGAACGAACTGACCAAGCACGTCGACTCGCTGATCGTCATCCTCAACGAAAAGCTGGAAGACATCTACGAAGACGAATCGATGCTGGACTGGATGAAGCACGCCGACGACGTGCTGAACAACGCGGTCGCCGGTATCGCCGAGATCATCAACGTGCCGGGCCACATCAACGTCGACTTCAACGACGTCAAGACCATCATGAGCGAGCAGGGCAAGGCCATGATGGGCACCGCGACCGCAGCCGGCGTCGACCGCGCGCGCATCGCTGCCGAGCAGGCCGTGGCCTCGCCGCTGCTGGACGGTATCGACCTGTCGGGCGCCAAGGGCGTGCTGGTGAACGTCACCGCATCGCGTGGCCTGAAGGGTAAGGAAATCAAGGAAGTCATGGCCGCCGTGCGCGCTTTCGCGGCGCCGGACGCCGCCATCGCCCAGGGCATTGCCTACGACGACGCAATGGGCGACGAGCTGCGCGTGACCGTGGTCGCGACCGGCCTGGGCAAGAACAAGGCCAACATCTCGCTGGTGCAGCCGCAGCAGGTGCTGCGCACCGGTACCTACGGCAGCCCGGTGATGGGCACGACCAGCGTGACGCCGGGCGTGAACATCGGTTCGGCCACCGGCGCGCCTGGCATGGACGGCATGAAGCAGCCGGCCGTGTGGCGCCGCGAGCAGGCCTCGGAGCAGGTGCGTGCGATGCAGAACAACGGCGTCGAGACGTATGACATTCCGGCGTTCCTGCGTAAACAGGCTGACTGAGCAAGCTGACTGAGCAAGCCGACTAAGCGTCGATAAAACTCCGTGATGCGAAGGGCCCGGGACGACCAAGCGTCCCGGGCCTTTTGTTTTATACTCACCGATCTCGTTCCAACCACATGGAGTACAACAACATGACCATCCAGATCGGCGACCGCCTGCCCGACGCCACCCTGTCCGAATTCATCGACATCGAAACCGAAGGCTGCGCGCTCGGTCCCAACAACTTCCAGGTCGCCGACCTGGTCAAGGGCAAGACCATCGCGATCTTCGGCCTGCCGGGCGCCTTCACGCCGACCTGCTCGGCCCAGCACGTGCCGGGCTACATCAACAACGCCGAGGCGCTGAAAGCCAAGGGCGTCGACGAGATCTGGTGCGTGTCGGTCAACGACGCGTTCGTGATGGGTGCCTGGGGCCGCCAGCAGAACGCCACCGGCATCGTGCGCATGATGGCCGACGGCAGCGCCACTTTTACCCGCGCCCTCGGCCTGGAGTTCGACCTGACCGCGAAGGGCCTGGGCATCCGCAGCCAGCGCTACTCGATGCTGGTGGTCGACGGCGTGGTCAAGCAGCTCAACCTGGAAAATGGCGGCGGCTTCGACGTGTCGTCGGCCGAGAAGATGCTGACGCAGCTGGCATGATCGTCAACGCCGAGTCGCCCGACCAGCCCGAGGTGCGCGCCATGCTCGAACGCCTGGACGCCTACTGCGCGTCGCTGTACCCGGCCGAGAGCAACCACCTGCTGGACCTGGCTTCGCTGCAGGCGGACGGCGTGCTGTTCCTGGTCGCGCGCGACGTCGACGGCAGCGCCGCCGGCTGCGCCGCGCTGGTCAACCGCGGCGGCTACGGCGAAATCAAGCGTATGTTCGTCGACGAGCGCAAGCGCGGCATGGGCGCCGCGCGCAAGCTGCTCGAACAGATCGCGACCTTCGCGCGCATGTCCGGCCTCAGCCTGTTGCGGCTCGAGACCGGCGTGCGTCAGCCGGAAGCCCTGTCCCTGTACGAGCGCTTCGGCTTCGTGCGCTGCGCGCCGTTCGGCGAGTACGCGCCGGATCCGCTCTCGCTGTTCATGGAGCTGCGCCTGTGACGGGTAGCGGGGCGCAGCTGCGCCTCAAGGGCAACCTGCGCAGCATCCAGGCGATGCTGCTGGCCGTGGTCGCCTTTTCGATCATGGACACGATGATGAAGCTGCTGGCCGCCGAATTCCCGCCGATGCAGGTGGCTTCATTACGCTGCCTGGCCTCGCTGCCCCTGGTCTGCATCTACGTCGCCTGGCGCGGCGCGTTCAAGTCGATCCTGCGCATCCGCTGGCCGTTGCACCTGCTGCGCGGCGTGGTCGGCATCGCCATGCTGGCGCTGTTCGCCTACGGCGTGAACACGCTGTCGCTGGCCGAGGCTTACACGATTTATTTCGTCGGACCGATCCTGATCACGGCCTTGTCGGCGCCGGTGCTGGGCGAGCGCGTGACCGGCGGGCGCTGGATCGCGATCGCAATCGGCATGCTCGGGGTGCTGGTGGTGCTGCGCCCGAACGGGCTGGGTTTTCTTTCCCTCGGCGGCCTGGCCGTGCTGGCCTCGGCGGTCGGCTATGCGGTGTCGACGGTCGCGGGCCGCGTCCTGGCGCGCACCGACCGCGCCGAGCACATGGTGTTCTGGGTGTTGCTGATGATGGGGATCGGTGCGACCGTTCTGGCGGCGCCGTCCTGGGTCGCGCTGCAGACGCGGCACCTGCCGCTGCTGGCGACGCTGGCGGTCTCGGGCTTCGTGGCCCAGCTCGCGCTGACCGAAGCCTTCAGCCATGGCGAAGCCTCGGTGGTGGCGCCGTTCGAATACACGGCGCTGGCCTGGGGTGTGGCGATCGATTGGCTGATGTGGAAAACCCTGCCGGATGGCTTCACCTTGCTCGGCGCGGCGATCATCATCGGCAGCGGTTTGTACCTGATTCGCCACGAAACGGTGCATGCCCAAGCCGAACATCCGTGAAACGTGGCGTTCCAGCCACCATCAATGGACCACCGAGGGGGGCTGCCAACGCACCGGCGCACCCTACGCTATAATCGAACGATGCTCAAACAAAGAACAATCAAACAGCTGGTGCGCACCACGGGTGTCGGTCTGCACTCCGGGACCAAGGTCGAGCTGACCCTGCGCCCGGCGGCTGTCGGCACCGGCATCGTGTTCCGCCGCGTCGACCTCGATCCGGTGGTCGAGTTCCCATCGAACGCGGACATCGTCGGCGATACCCGCATGGCGACGGTGCTCACCCAGGGCACGGCGCGCGTGTCGACGGTCGAGCACCTGATGTCGGCCTGCGCCGGGCTGGGCATCGACAATCTGTACGTCGACGTCACCGCCGAGGAAATCCCGATCATGGACGGGTCGGCCTCGTCCTTCGTCTTCCTGCTGCAGCAGGCCGGCGTGCAGGAGCAGGCGGCGGCCAAGAAGTTCATCCGCGTGCTCAAGCCGGTCGAAGTCCGCCAGGGCAGCGGCGCGGGCGAAAAGTGGGCGCGCCTGACGCCGTACGACGGCTTCAAGCTCGACTTCTTCATCGAATTCAATCACCCGGCGGTGGATGGCACCATGCAGCGCGCCAGCATCGACTTCGGCAAGGTCTCCTACGTGCATGACGTTTCGCGCGCGCGCACATTCGGCTTCATGCAGGACGTCGAAAGCCTGCGCGGCATGGGCCTGGCCCGTGGCGGCTCGCTCGAAAACGCGATCGTGATGGACGAATACCGCATCCTGAACGCGGACGGCCTGCGCTACGAGGACGAGTTCGTGCGCCACAAGATCCTCGACGCGATCGGCGACCTCTACCTGGTCGGCTACCCGCTGCTGGCATCGTACGAAGCCCACAAGTCGGGCCACGGCCTGAACAACCTGCTGCTGCGCGAACTGCTGGCCCATCAGGACGCTTACGAGATCGTTACCTTCGAAGAGCAGGCGCGCGCACCGCAGTCGTACGGCGCGCAGATGGAAAGGGAGTGGGCGCTGACCTGATGCGCCGACTTAAGGTCATGCCGTCCCGGCGCAAGCCGGAATCCAGGTTTGTCGACGTACGCTAAACTCTGGGATCCCGGCCTACGCCGGGATGACGGTAAAATCATCCTTTGCGCTTTTCCGCCAGCCGCCGCAGCGCCGCGATCAGCGGCGCATTCGCTTTCGTGGTCGGCAGCGTCTCGCCCAGTTCCGCGAACGCATCCACCGCCGTCGGCGGCAATTCGAGCCCGCCACCCGCTTTTTTCTCGAGCTGGGCCTGCTGGGCCAGCGCGCGTCCGACCTGAATCTTGATGCGCACCGATTCCACCTGCCATCCCTTCTTTTGCAGTCCGGCTTGCAGCTTCGGCAACTGCTGCTTGAGCTTGGCCGCGACCGCCGAGGAGGGTACCGCCAGGCTCAACACGCCTTCCTGCAGCGACAGGACGTCGCAGCCGGCATACATCGGCGGCAGGGTCACCTTGACGTCTTTTTGCAGGTTGCCCATGCGCATGGCAGTCGGCAACAGGCTGGCGATGCGGTCGTTGGCGCGCAGGAAATCGGTGGCGCCGAACGCCGTGCGGCGGTTGCGCGTACCGTAGATATGGAAGGGGTAGGACTTGGGCGAAGGGGACGACATGCGGTCAACATACCACATCTGCGCGCATCTGCCGACGGGCGGAGCCCTGCAGCGCGCCACGCGCCGGCCATTTGTGGGAGAAATGTGCGCTTAAGTGCAATTTGATAACTTTTTCGGCCAGGCGTGCTTGTGAACTTCCCACCAGACCCCAAGTGTGGCCGGAACGCATGATAAAATCGGTGGCTTTTTGCCATAGGCGGTCTTCGGTCGATATAATTTTGATATCACCCCTGGCTTTTCGAAGTCCTTTTAAGAACACAGCATGTCATTCCTGACCAAGATTTTCGGCAGCCGTAACCAGAGGTTGCTCAAGCAGTACCAAAAAACCGTGCGCGACATCAACGCGCTCGAGCCGCAGATGGAAAAGCTGTCGGACGCCGAACTGAAGGCGAAGACGCCGGAATTCAAGCAACGCATCGCCGGCGGCGCCTCGCTGGACGACATCCTGCCCGAAGCCTTCGCCGTCTGCCGCGAAGCCGCCAAGCGCGTGATGAAGATGCGCCACTTCGACGTGCAGATGATCGGCGGCATGGTGCTGCATTATGGCAAGATCGCGGAAATGGGCACCGGCGAAGGCAAGACGCTGATGGCGACGCTGCCGGTCTACCTGAATGCGCTGTCCGGCAAGGGCGTGCATGTCGTGACCGTCAACGATTACCTGGCCCAGCGCGACGCCGACCAGATGGGCCGCCTGTACGGCTGGCTCGGTCTCAGCACCGGCGTGAACCTGTCGCAGATGGACCACGACAGCAAGCAGAAGGCCTACGGTTCCGACATCACCTATGGCACCAACAACGAATACGGCTTCGACTACCTGCGCGACAACATGGTGTACGACGCCAAGGAGCGCGTGCAGCGCAGCCTGAACTTCGCCGTGGTCGACGAGGTCGACTCGATCCTGATCGACGAAGCGCGCACGCCGCTGATCATTTCCGGCCAGGCCGAGAACCACACCGAGCTGTACCACAAGATCAATGAACTCCCGCCGCTGCTGACGCTGCAGATCGGCGAAGAGACGCCGGACGGCAAGGGCCAGGTCGAAGTCCCGGGCGACTACACCAAGGACGAAAAGGCGCATACGGTCCTGTTGACCGAAGCCGGCCACGAAAAGGCCGAGCAGATCCTGACGCAGATGGGCCTGCTGCCGGAAGGCGCATCGCTGTACGACGCCGCCAACATTACGCTGATCCACCACCTGTACGCGGCGCTGCGCGCGCACGTGCTGTACCACAAGGACCAGCACTACGTGGTGCAGAACGGCGAAGTCACGATCGTCGACGAATTCACCGGCCGCCTGATGACCGGCCGCCGCTGGTCGGAAGGCCTGCACCAGGCCGTCGAAGCCAAGGAAGGCGTGCGCATCCAGAACGAGAACCAGACCCTGGCCTCGATCACCTTCCAGAACTACTTCCGCATGTACGCCAAGCTGTCCGGCATGACCGGCACCGCCGACACGGAAGCCTACGAATTCCAGGAAATCTACGGCCTCGAGACGGTCGTGGTGCCGCCGAACCGTCCGTCGCAGCGCAAGGACCGCCAGGACCAGGTGTACAAATCGGCCGAGGAAAAATACGGCGCGATGGTCACCGACATCCGCGACTGCTACGAACGCGGCCAGCCCGTGCTGGTCGGCACCACCTCGATCGAGAACTCCGAGCTGCTGTCCGGTATCCTGACCAAGGCCAGCCTGCCGCACAACGTCCTGAACGCGAAGCAGCACGCGCGCGAAGCGGAAATCATCGCCCAGGCCGGCCGTCCGAAGATGATCACCATCGCGACCAACATGGCCGGCCGCGGTACCGACATCGTCCTGGGCGGCAACGTCGAGAAGCAGATCCAGTTCATCGAAGCGGATGAAGCGCTGGCGCCCGAGCAGAAGACGGCGCAAGCGCAGACCCTGCGCGACGAATGGCAGTCCCTGCACGACCACGTGGTGACCCAGGGCGGCCTGCACATCATCGGCACCGAGCGCCACGAGTCGCGCCGCGTCGACAACCAGTTGCGCGGCCGCGCCGGCCGCCAGGGCGACCCGGGTTCCTCGCGCTTCTACCTGTCGCTCGACGATCCGCTGCTGCGCATCTTCGCCGGCGACCGCGTGCGCGCGATCATGGACCGCCTCAAGATGCCGGAAGGCGAACCGATCGAGGCCGGCATCGTGACCCGCTCGATCGAGTCGGCCCAGCGTAAGGTCGAGGCGCGCAACTTCGACGTCCGCAAGCAGCTGCTCGAGTACGACGACGTCGCCAACGACCAGCGCAAGGTGATCTACACCCAGCGTAACGAACTGCTGGAAGCGGTCGACATCTCCGAGCTGATCGTGTCGCTGCGCATCGGCGTGTTCACCGACGTGGTGCGCAACCACGTGCCGGCCGAGTCGGTCGAAGAGCAGTGGGACATTCCGGCGCTCGAGCGCGTGCTGGCCGACGAGTGGGCGCTGACGGTGCCGCTGACCCAGATGCTGCAGGACGATTCGAGCCTGAACGACGACGACATCCTCGAGCGCGTGCTGGCCGCCGCCGAAGCGTCGTACGACGCCAAGGTCGGCATCGTCGGCAAGGAAGCCTTCGGCGGCTTCGAGCGCAACGTCATGCTGCAGAATATCGACAGCAACTGGCGCGAGCACCTGGCGGCGCTGGACCACCTGCGCCAGGGCATCCACCTGCGCGGCTATGCCCAGAAGAACCCGAAGCAGGAGTACAAGCGCGAGGCGTTCGAGCTGTTCGCCGCGATGCTGGACGCGATCAAGAACGAAGTGATCCGCACCATTATGACGGTCCGCATCCAGACCCGCGAGGAAGTCGAAGCAGCCGAAGCCGCGATGCAGGCGGCCGCGGCGCACCTGGAAAACGTCAACTACCAGCACGCCGACTTCGACCCGTCGGCCGCGCCGGAAGACCTGCTGGCGCCGACCGCGGTGGCATCGCCGGACAATGCGCCGACCGGTCCGCGCGTGAACCCGGACGATCCGCAGATCTCGTATCAGGGCGTGAAGGTCGGCCGCAACGACCCGTGCCCGTGCGGCAGCGGCAAGAAGTTCAAGGCTTGCCACGGGAAGCTGGCGTAAGCCTTCGGACCGATAAAAAAAGCGCCCCGCGGGGCGCTTTTTTCATGCCAGGTTCAAGGTCATGCCGCCTTCGGCCCCGGCATCGCGCGCCGCAGCCAGCCGATCATGGTTTCGTCGAGGCCCGCCCCCATGCGCAGCAAGGGTTCGCTGGCAGTCGCACGGCGGAAAGCGGCGACCGTGGACGGGTCGGTGCCGACCATGTCGTGGAACAGGTCCATCCAGCGGCGCGCCAGTTCGCTGGCTTCCGAGGTGCGCGCTTCGGGATCGCGCCCCATTGCGGCCTGCACGTCGGTCATCAGTCCGGTCCACTCGCCCCCGCGCGTGGCGGTGTGGCGGCGCATGCGCGCCAAGGTGTCGCCGTCCAGGTACTTAGCCCAGGTGTCGGCCTTGAGTTCGCCGACTGCGGCCAGCACGAAGCCCATCAACGGTTCCGATACGCCCACCTTGTCGCGCTCGACCATGGTCATGGCGTTGAGCTTCGCAGTCAGCTTGGCGTTGCCGCCGGTGTCGCGCTCGAATTGCTGCAGCCAGCGCAGCGCGAACGCCTTCGCAATATCCGAGCCGGGCGGGACTTGCGAGCGCATCAGCCCCTCGGCCTGCTCGACCAGCGCCTGCCATTGCGCCTTGACGGCATCGTCGTGGTACATCGGCAGCTGCGCCAGTTCTTCCGGGGTGAAGTATTTTTCGTAAGTCTGCATGTGGGTCATCATTTCCTCCAACGTGGTCAACCAGGTGGACATGTCCGGCGTGGCGCCCGCCGCCAGGTCGCCGCGCAGGCGCAGCAGCTGGTCGCGCATGCGCGCGGTTTCGTGCAGCTGGCGCTCGAGTTCGGCCAGCTGGCGCTCGACCACGGCCAGCGGGCTGCCGGCCGGACTGTCCAGGCAAAGACCGATGTCGGCCAGGCTCATGCCGAACGAGCGCAGCGCCTGGATGCCTTGCAGGCGCGCCACGTCGTTGCGGTCGTAGAGCCGGTAGCCGGCATCGGAACGCGCCGAAGGAGAGAGCAGCCCGATGCTGTCGTAGTGATGCAGCGTGCGTACCGTGAGTTTGGCGAGCGCGGCGAGTTCACCGACTTTCAGCATGGGAGGCTCCTGTCTTCAGCGTCAGACCACTCTGGGCCCTCACGCGGCGTGAGGGTCAAGCGTTGCGTCGATGATCGCAATCAGGTCGGGCGCGCCGCATGCGGCAGGCGCTTTTCCTCGTGCCACAGCGTGACGAACAGCGTCATCGCGACCGGACCGATGAACAGGCCGATCAGGCCGAGCGTCTCGACGCCGCCCAGGATGCCCAGCAGAACGGCGATGAAGGGCAGCTTGGTGGCGTTGCCGATCATCTTGGGGCGCACGAAGTGATCGGCTACGAACAGCACTACCATGCCCCACACGACGATGGCGATGGCAGCCGTGGTCGCGCCCTGGTAGAGCAGCAGGGCGGCGACCGCGGCGAATGCGAGCGGCGCGCCGAACGGGATGATGGCCAGTACGCCGGTCAGCGCCGCCCACAGCACGGCCGAGGACACGCCGGCGATCTGGTAGCCGATGCCGAGCAGGACGCCTTCTGCCAGCCCGACCAGCACCAGCCCGTTGACGGTGGCGCGCACTGCGACCGGCACCTTGAGCGAGTACAGCGTCCAACGCGTCTCGCCGATCAGGTGGGCGCCGAGCGCATCGGTCTGGCGCTGCAGCGCGGCGCCGTCCTTGTAGAAGAAGAACAGGCACAACAGGGCGAACACCACGTCGATCGCGCGGTGCATCAGGCCGCTGCCGACGCGCTTGAGGACTTCGCTGGCGTTCTGCATGCGCCCGACCGAGCCGTCATGCAGCAGGTGCGCCAGGCCGTGCGGCTGGCCGATCGTGGCTTGCCACCAGTTGTAGATGGCGTCGCCGCCGAATGGCAGGCGGTGCAGCCATTCCGGCGCCGCCAAGCCTTCGGTGTTGGTGGTGGCCACCAGCTGGGCCAGCGCCGGCGCCTGGCGCGCGGCTTGGGCGACGCCCACCACCAGCGGCGTGACGAACACTAAGGCGACCAGCAAGGTCACCACTGCCGCCGCCAGCACATGGCGGCCCTTGAACACGGCCAGCGCGCGCCGATACAGCGGCCAGGTGGCGATGCACAGGATCGCGGCCCACACCAGCGGCAGGATGAAGCGCTGCGTCACGAACAAGGCGAAAAATATGATCGCCAGCGAAAAGCAGGTGCCCATCAGGTCGCGTTGGGATTCAGTCATCGAGGACTCCAGGTTGTCGATTCATCTTACTGCGGGCTCCGGCCGCCGGGCGCACGCCGGCTCATCCAATACAGGTTGCAGATTATTAAGCAACATTCTTAGAAAGTCATTAACTCTCGAAGCATGACACGAGGATGGCGGCGCCCATGGCGGACGGACGGCGCGCCCTGCCGGGGGAAGCGCTGCGTGCAGGCCGCTGGCGGTACAATATTGGATTCTTAATCTTTGTCTTTTTTCACTGGGAACGCCATGGCCGTCAATTCTCCGCTGCCCGTCGCAAGCGAACTGAAACCCGTCAACGGTATCGAACTCGGCTTTGCCGAAGCCGGCATCAAGAAGCCGAACCGCAAGGACTTGCTGGTGATGAAGCTCGCCGAGGGCGCGACCGTCGCCGGCGTGTTCACCAAGAACCGCTTCTGCGCGGCGCCGGTCCAGGTCAGCAAGGCCAACCTGGCGGCCGTCGCCGACGGCGGCAAGCCGATCCGCGCGCTGGTGATCAACACCGGCAACGCCAACGCCGCCACCGGCGAACCGGGCCTGGCCAATGCGCGCGCCACCTGCGACGAGGTCGCGCGCCTGCTCGGCATCGACGCGCAGCAGGTGCTGCCGTTCTCGACCGGCGTGATCCTGGAGCCGCTGCCAGTGCAGAAAATCGTCGCCGGCCTGCCGGCCGCGATCGCCAACCTGAAGCTGGACAACTGGTTCAACGCGGCCGAGTCGATCATGACCACCGACACCCAGCCGAAGGCAGCGTCGCTGACGACCGAAATCGGCGGCCATACGGTCACGATGACGGGTATCAGCAAGGGCGCCGGCATGATCAAGCCGAACATGGCGACCATGCTCGGCTACCTGGCCTTCGACGCCAAGGTCGCCCAGCCGGTGCTGGACGAACTGGTGAAGTACGCCGCCGACCGCTCGTTCAACTCGATCACCATCGACGGCGATACCTCGACCAACGACTCCTTTATTCTCGTTGCGACCGGTGCCGGCGGTCTGGTGGTGGACAGCACCAGCAGCCCCGAATACGAAGCGCTGCGCGACGCCGTCACCGGCATCTCGCGCCACCTGGCCCAGCAGATCATCCGCGACGGCGAAGGCGCGACCAAGTTCATCACCGTCGCCGTCGAGCAGGGCCGCGACATCGAGGAGTGCCGCAAGATTGCCTACGCGATCGCGCACTCGCCGCTGGTCAAGACCGCCTTCTTCGCCTCCGACCCGAACCTGGGCCGCATCCTGGCGGCGATCGGCTACGCCGGCGTCGATGACCTCGACACCACCAAGCTGGACCTGTACCTGGACGACGTGCTGGTCGCGAAAGCGGGCGGGCGCAATCCAGAGTACAAGGAAGAAGACGGCCAGCGCGTGATGAAGAAGGAAGAGATCGTCGTGCGCGTGTTCCTGGGGCGCGGCGCTGCCGAGGCCACGGTCTGGACCTGCGACCTGTCGCACGACTACGTGTCGATCAACGCCGACTATCGTTCGTAAGCAGGGGCATGGCATGAATCAGCTGGACCAGTTCCTGCACCGCGCCGAGGCTTTATTGGCGCGGGTCGAAGCCTTGCTGCCGCCGGCCGCGCCGCGCGAGCCGGACTTCAAGCGCAGCTTCGCCTTCCGCTGGCGCCGCCGTTCCGGACCGGGCGGCGGCGCCTACCTGCAGCCGGTCGCGCACGCCGCCAGCATCCGTCTGGAAGACCTGCAGCACATCGGCCGCCAGAAGGGCGAGATCGAGCAGAACACGCGCCAGTTCGTGCAGCAGCGTCCGGCCAACAACGTGCTGCTCACGGGCGCGCGCGGGACCGGCAAGTCGTCGCTAATCAAGGCCTGCCTGAACGGCTTCGCGCCCGAGGGCCTGCGCCTGATCGAAGTCGACAAGGCCGATCTGGCCGACCTGCCCGACATCGTCGACCTGGTGGCGGGGCGCCCGGAGCGTTTCGTGATCTTTTGCGACGACCTCAGTTTCGAGGAAGGCGAGGCCGGCTACAAGGCGCTGAAGGTGGCGCTGGACGGCAGCATCGCCGCGCAGTCGGACAACGTGCTGATCTACGCGACCTCGAACCGGCGCCACCTGATGCCGGAAAAAATGTCGGACAACCTCGGCGCCACCCACAGCGACGACGGCGAGCTGCATCCGGGCGAGGCGATCGAAGAAAAGATCTCGCTGTCCGAGCGCTTCGGCCTGTGGCTGTCGTTCTACCCGTTCAAGCAGGACGACTACCTCGACATCGTCGGCCACTGGCTGGAAAGTTTCGGCTGCACACCCGCGCAGATCGAAGCGGCGCGCGCCGATGCGCTGCGCTGGGCGCTGGGACGCGGTTCGCGCTCGGGCCGCGTGGCCTGGCAGTTCGCCAAGGATTACGCGGGCAAACTGCCGCCCTCGAGCGCGCCGGCGCAGGAGCAGGTCGATGTCTGAGGCGGCCGGCATCGTCGACGTCGCGGTCGGCATCCTGATGCGGCCGAACGGCGACGTGCTGCTCGGCCAGCGGCCCGAGGGCAAACCCTACGCCGGCTACTGGGAATTCCCGGGCGGGAAGGTCGAGCCGGGCGAAGACATCTTCCATGCGCTGCAGCGCGAGTTCGTCGAGGAACTCGGCATCAAGGTGCTCAGCGCCGAGCCCTGGTGCTGCGTCGAACACGTCTACGAGCACGCGCACGTGCGCCTGTACTTCTACATCAGCCGCGCGTGGGACGGCGAGCCGCAAAGCCTGGAAGGCCAGGCGTTTGCATGGCAGGGCGCGTACGCGGTCAGCCCGCTGCTGCCGGCGACGATTCCGCTGCTGGAGTGGCTGGACAGGGTGCGCTACGCGCAGCCGGGGGCCTGAGGCGCGGCGGTCGTGACGGCCGGGCAGCGTATCGGCCGCCGCGATCGTCATGCATCGTCGCGGGGCGCCTGCCGGTTCGCCGCATCACGTTTGCTTTGCTGCTGACGGCGCACGCGTTCGGCGAGAGCGTCGAGATGCTGGGAACTGCGTTTGCCTGCCTTCGGGATCGGCCGTGAATCGCGCCGCAGACGCCGGCAACTGTCGCAATCGTTGCCGCAGCCGCAATTGCCGAGCGAGGAAAAGACGCAGTCGGCGGCATCGGCGGCAGCCGTATGATGTCCTGCGCAGGGCAGGTCGCATGGCCCGTCGCAGGACAGGTCGCAGTGGCCTTGCTGCTTGTAGCGCAGCGGATGGCGCGGTGCGCGCCGGGTGGCATGCACGTGGCCGCACAAATCTAACCGGCGGTGCAGTAGGCCGAGGCCGGCGAGGAGGCCGAAGCGCGCGATGACCGTGTGGCCGTAGGCCGAGCAGCTGGCGCCGCCGGTGATCGACCTGAGCGCGCACGAAAAGCCCTTGCGCGGCGACAGCCAGCGCTGGTAGCCGCGGATCGCTGCCAGCGCCAGGCGTGCTGGCAGTCCCGGCCTCACGCCCGGCATTCAGGCACGCACCTCAGGCACGCACCTCAGGCATGCAAGATCCGCCCACCCGCAAACGCCCAGTTCTCCCAGCCGGTTTCCTTGAACACCACCAGCACATGCTCCGGGTCGAGCCCGGCCGTGCGCAGGCGGTCCATCAATTCGGCCAGCAGCTTCTTCTTGATCTTGACGCTGCGCCCGACCGACCACAAGATCTCGATCAGCACGAAATCCTCGGTGCGCGCGCTGGCGGCGTCCGGGTAGCTGGGATCGAAGCGGAAATCGTCGGCGTCGAGCTCGAACACGCGCTGGAACAGGTCGGCGGCCGGCACGCCGGTCGTCACCAGGCAGGCGTGCACGGCGTCGAGCACCTTGTGCTTGAAGGCGGCATCTTTCGGTTTGCGGACGGTCAGGGTAACAAGCGGCATGGCGAACCTCCTGTTGCGGCCGCCGCGTAAAATGGTCAGCGGCCGTGCATCACTCTTTCGACACCGATTCGTCGTCGGCAGCGCCCGGCGGCGCGCCTGGGATCGCGTACTTTTCTTCGGCCCAGGCGCCCAGGTCGATTTGTTTGCAGCGTTCGGAACAGAATGGGCGGTACTTGTTCGCCGGCGTCCATTCGACCTTCTTGCCGCAGGTGGGGCAGGATACGACGGTCATGAATCTAGAATCTCAAAAAAGGGTCAGAAATTACAGAGCGTGAGCTCGAAGGGCACGTCTTCTTCAAGCGGCTTCGGTTTCAGGTCGCCGCCTTGCGTGGTGAAGCGCACCCACAGCATGTACTTGTTGGCCGAGATCTCGGGGATCGCGCCCAGGCTGTCGTCCAGCGACAGGCGCAGCATCTGGTAGACCTTGCCTTGCAACATTTGCTGGTAGCTGCCGCCGGCGGCGATCATCTTGGTCGTCGTGCCGGTGTTGCGCAGCAGGCGCAGTACCAGCGACAGCGCGTCGAACAGCGGCGCCATCGGTGTGAACCAGCCGATGATGTCGGCGTGGCGCTGTTCGCTAGGGCGCTGCTGCCATGCATAGTATGAAGGCAAATCGAATTTGCAGGCGCCGCCCGGGATGATGGTGCGCCCGCGAATGCTCATCAGCCATTCGTTGTCGCGCACGTTCTGGCCGGTCTTGCCCTGAGCGCCGACCAGCGCCGCGCTGACGGCGTCGAGTTCCGACAGGACCGCATCGAGCATCTCGGACGCGACGTTGGGATTGCTGCGGTAGACCAGCAGGCTTTGCTTCTGGCGCTCGAGTTCCTGCAGCAGGTCGGACTTGAGGTCGGCGCGGCCTGCCACTTCCAGCATGTCGAAGATCGTCGCGAGCGCGACATGGTGTTGCAGAGGGTGGTCCTGATTGACAAAGAACTTGAACTTCTCGTACAGGTCTTCCAGCCGCAACAACGTGCGAATCCGCTCGTTGAATGGGTATTCGTAGACGATCAAAGTGGCATTCCTCTCGACGTGGGCTGGTTGCCGACTTCGTGATTCTGAACCATGCTGGCAAAAATTACAAACCCTGACCCGGCTGGGCCGCCAATCTTGCCGCTTCGTCAAGATAAAACGCGTGCAGCCGCTCCACTTGCGGCAGCAGGGCGTCGAGGCCGTCGTCGTTGCGGATCACGTCGTCGGCTTCCCGCAGCCGGCGCGCGCGCGGCACCTGGGCCGCCATGATGGCGCGCACCTGCGCCTCCGTCATCTGATTGCGCGCCATTACGCGCGCCACCTGCATCTCTTCCGGACAATCGATGGCCAGTATGCGCGCGACGCGCTCGCGCCAGGTGCCGGACTCGATCAACAGCGGCACCACGAAGATCAGGTAAGGACCGGTGGCCAGCAGCGCGGCCGCATTGGTGGCTTCGCGGATGCGCGGATGCAGGATCGCTTCCAGGCGCGCGCGCGCGCCCGCGTCCGCGAACACCAGCGCGCGCATGCGGGCGCGGTCGAGCGCACCCTCGGGCGTGGCGTACTCAGCGCCGAATTCGGCGACGATCGCCGGCATCGCCGCGCCCTGCGGGGCGGTGAGGGCATGCGCGATCTGGTCGGTGTCGATGACCGCGGCGCCGCGCGCCGCGAACAGGTCGGCGACCGTGGTCTTGCCGCAGCCGATGCCGCCGGTCAGGCCGACGGCGAAGCGGGTGACGGCTGCGCCTTGTGCTTCCATGCCTCTCCTTATCGGACAAATCCGGAACTCAGCCCAGCAGCATCCCCTGCACGGTGCGGGTCAGCGGGATGCCATACAGGAGTGCGATCATACCAGCGGCCGCGAGATACGGGCCGAAGGGAATCGGATTGTCGCGCGCGCGCTTGGCGAACAGGATCAGCGAGATGCCGACCACGGCGCCGACCACCGAAGACAGGATGACGATGGTCGGCAACATCTGCCAGCCGAGCCAGGCGCCCAGCGCCGCCAGCAGCTTGAAGTCGCCGTAGCCCATGCCTTCCTTGCCGGTAACCAGCTTGAACAGCCAGTACACGGCCCACAGCACGAGGTAGCCGGCGGCCGCGCCGATCACCGCGTCGTGCAGCGGTACGAAAGTGTTGTTCAGGTTGACCAGCAGGCCGGCCCACAGCAGCGGGTAAGTGAGATCGTCCGGGAGCGTCTTGGTGTCGTAGTCGATCAGCGTCATCGCGATCAGGAGCCAGCCGAACACCAGCGTCGATCCGCCCAGCAAGCCGCCGCCGAAGCGCCACACGAGCAGCGCCGACAGTAGACCGGTGACCAGCTCGACGACCGGATAGCGTGCCGAGATCGGCGCCTTGCACTGGCTGCACTTGCCGCGCAGGACCAGCCAGCTGATCACCGGGATGTTTTCCAGCGCCGTGATCTGGTGGCCGCAATGCGGGCAGCGCGAGCGTGGCACCATCAGATTGAAGCGGTCCTGGTGCGGCAGTTCCTTGCCGGCTTCGTGCGCGATGTAATTGTCGAGCTCGCGCTGTGCCATGATCGGCAGTCGGTGCACGACCACGTTCAGGAAGCTGCCGATCAGCAGACCGAGAATCAGGGCGGCGATGGTCGCGGCCAGCGAGGCGGGCGCGGCGTAGAGCAGGGTATCGAGGGGCATAAAGGCGTTTGCTGAGAGCTGGTTTCTGTGAATCAACATATTGTAGGTCTATTTCGGGCGTTTGCGGCATGCGTGTGGTGTTGTCCATCGGCAAAAATTTCGAGAGTTGCGTGCGCATCACGCTCGGACCTTGTTTTAGGGGCTGCCAAGCGAGCGCTACTATCATCACATTGAGCGCATCATATGATCCGCCGCAGATTCCTGGTGTTGCAGGCGAATCTTGCCGGCGTTGTGCGATCAGACGAACTCTTTGTCGAAAGGATGTCCTTCATGCCCATGACAATCAGCATCAACGGCGCCGAGACGCCCTTGCCGGACGACCCGCGGGTGTCCTTGCTGGACTTCTTGCGCGAACACCTGCAGCTCTCGGGAACGAAGAAAGGCTGCAACCAGGGCGCATGCGGCGCCTGCACCGTGCTGGTCGACGGCGACCAGCGCATCCTGTCCTGCCTGGCGCTGGCCGTGCAGTACGCGGGCCGCGCCATCACCTCGATCGAGGGATTGTCGCAAGAGCACGGCGCACTGCACCCGCTGCAGCAAGCTTTCGTCGAGCACGACGGCTTCCAGTGCGGCTATTGCACGCCCGGCCAGATCTGCTCGGCGATCGGCATGGCGGCCGAGCTCGAGCGCGGCGTGCCGAGCTACGTCACCGGTGATCTGGCCGTGATCGCCATCGCGCCCGACCACGAGGAAGTGCGCGAGCGCATGAGCGGCAACCTGTGCCGCTGCGGCGCCTACAACGGCATCGTGGCGGCGGTGATGGAACACGTGAACGAGCCTGTGCGGGAGACGCCATGACGCCATTTACCTTTGCGCGCGCCGCCGACGTCCCGGACGCCGTGCGCCTGGGCGCGCTGCCCGAGGCCAAATACCTCGGCGGCGGCACCAACCTGGTCGACCTGATGCGCGAGACCATCGAGAAGCCGGCGTCGCTGGTCGACGTCAGCGGCCTGTCCACGAGCATCGAGGAGCGCCCGGACGGCAGCCTGCTGATCGGCGCCGGCGCCAGGAACACGGCCGTGGCCGAGCACCGCGCGGTGCGCACGCGCTACCCGCTGCTGACGCGTGCGATCGTCGCCGGGGCGTCGGCCCAGATCCGCAACATGGCCACGGTCGGCGGCAACATCCTGCAGCGCACCCGCTGCGCTTATTTTTACGACGACGATGGCGCGCGCTGCAACAAGCGCAGTCCGGGCCAGGGCTGCGACGCCATCGACGGCTTCAACCGCATCCACGCGATCCTCGGCGCGTCCGACGCCTGCGTGGCCACGCATCCGTCCGACATGTGCGTGGCGCTGGCGGCGCTCGACGCCATCGTCCACCTGCAGGGGCCGCAAGGCATGCGCACTGTGCCGCTGACCGAATTGCACCGCTTGCCGGAAGACCATCCGGAGCTGGAAACGCTGCTGGCGCCGGGCGAACTGATCACCGCGGTCGAGCTGCCGGCGCTGCCATTTGCTGCAAACTCGGCATACCGCAAGGTGCGCGACCGCTCGAGCTATGCGTTTGCGCTGGTTTCGGTGGCGGCCGCGCTCGAGGTCGATGGCGGCATCGTGCGCGACGTCCGGCTGGCGCTGGGCGGCGTCGCCCATAAGCCCTGGCGCGCCGCCAAAGCCGAAGCCATGCTGCGCGGGAAACCGGCGACGGCGGACAACTTCCGCGCCGCAGCCGCGGCCGAACTGGCGGACGCCAAGCCCTTGCGCGACAACGCCTTCAAGGTCGGGCTCGCGCAACGGACCATGGTCGCCGTATTGGAAAGCTTGCTCGGTACAAGTTCGAGCGGAGGGAAGTCATGAGCATCGTTCAAGACACCGTACAAAAAGTCATGCAGACGGCGGCGCGGCTGGCGCCGGATGCGCTGGTCCCGGGCGGCAAGCCCGACCCGCTGATCGAGCGCCAGGGCGCGCCGGGGGAGATCATCGGCACGCCGGTGTCGCGCATCGACGGCCCGGCCAAGGTGCAGGGCCGGGCCCGCTTCGCGGCCGAGTTCGCGCTCGACGGCCTGGCCTACGCGGCGCTGGTCCACAGCACGATCCCGAAGGGCCGCATCGCCGACATCGATACGCTTGACGCCGAACAGGCGCCCGGCGTGGTGCTGGTGCTGACCCACCGCAACGCACCGAAGATGAAGCCGATGCCGCTGTTCCTGACCGCCGCCAAGGCCGCCGCCGGCGAAGGCTTGCCGGTGATGCAGGACGACAGCGTGTATTACAACGGCCAGCCGGTCGCGCTGGTGCTGGCCGAGACGCAGGAGCAGGCCGACCACGCCAAGTCGCTGGTCAAGGTGCGCTACGAAGCCGCGCCGGCCATCACCTCGCTGGACGCCGCGCGCGCGCAGGGTACGGAGCCCGGCGCCTTCATGGGTGAGCCGCTCAAGCAGGAAATCGGCGATGCCGAAGCCGCCTTGGCAGCGGCGCCGGTCAAGGTCGATCACGTGTACCGCACGCCGCGCCACAACCACAACGCCATCGAGCTGCACGGCGTGACGGTGGCATGGGAAGGCGATACCTTGCGCCTGCACGACACGACCCAGGCCGTGGCGCACACCGCCTGGTCGATGGCGCAGGTGTTCGGCATCGACGAGGACAAGGTGCGCGTCACCTCGCCCTTCGTCGGCGGCGGCTTCGGCGGCAAGGCGATGTGGCGCCACCACGTGCTGGCCGCCGCAGCCAGCAAGATGGCCGACCGGCCGGTGCGCTTGGTGCTGTCGCGCGAAGGCGTGTACCGCACGGTCGGCGGGCGCAGCCTCACCGAGCAGCGGGTGGCGATCGGCGCGCGCGCGGACGGCCGCTTCGAAGCGCTGGTGCACACCGGCCTGGCCGTGATGACGCCGCATAACAACTTTCCCGAACCCTTCATCCTGCCGTCGCAATGCACCTACGCGTCGCCCAACATCAAGCTGGATGTCGAGACGGTGCGCATGGATGCCTTGTCGAACACCTTCATGCGCGCGCCCGGCGAAGCGGTCGGCACCTTCGCGCTCGAATGCGCGGTCGACGAGCTGGCCGTGGCGCTGAACATGGACCCGGTCGACCTGCGCCTGTACAACGAGCCGCACAAGGACCCGACCAAGGGCACGCCGTTCTCGGCGCGTCACCTCGACCAGGCCTATCTGCGCGGCGCCGAACGCTTCGGCTGGCGCGCCCGTCAGGCGCAAGCACGCAGCAAGCGCGAAGGCGAGTGGCTGATCGGCCTGGGCTGCGCCACCGCCACCTATCCCTATCACCGCATGCCGGGCGGGGCGGCAAAAATCACGCTGGCGCGCGCCGGGGACGGGCGCGTCCACGCCCAGGTCGAGTTCGCTGCGCACGAGATGGGCATGGGCACCGCCACCACCCATCTGATGGTGGCGTCCGAACGCCTTGGCCTGCCGATGGACAGTATCAAGGTGTGCTACGGCGATTCGGCCATGCCGGGCCTGATCCTGGCCGGCGGCTCGCAGCAGACCGCGTCGGTCGGCCACGCCGTGATCGCCGCCCAGCACGCGCTCGTCAAGGAACTGCTCGCGCTGGCGGACAAGGATTCGGTGCTGCATGGGCTGAAGGTGGACGAGGTGCGCATGCGCGACGGCGGCCTTTGCAAGCTCGATGAGCCCGAGCGTTTCATGCATTACGCCGACCTGCTCGCGCGCGCGGGACGCGAGGAGATCAGCGCCGAAGGCAGCGCGCCGCCGCCGCTCGAATCCGAGCACTGGTCGATGCATTCCTTCGGCGCCATCTTCTGCGAGGCGCGCGTCAACGTCGTCACCGGCGAGCCGCGCATCACGCGCCTGCTCGGGTCTTTCGACTGCGGCCGCATCATCAATCCCAAGACCGCCGCCAGCCAGTTCCGCGGCGGCATGATCATGGGCATGGGAATGGCGCTGATGGAAGAAACCGAGGTCGACGAGCGCAACGGGCGCATCATGAACCCGAGCTTGTCCGAGTACCACGTACCGGTGCACCTGGACGTGCCCGAGATCGAGGTGATGTGGACCGACATCCCCGACCCGCATGCACCGATGGGCGCGCGCGGCATCGGCGAGATCGGCATCACCGGCACCAGCGCGGCGATCGCCAACGCGATCTACAACGCCTGCGGCAAGCGGGTGCGCGATCTGCCGATCACGCTGGACAAGCTGGTCGACTGAGCGCTCGAGCGCATCGTCGGGAGAGGCGCCTGGCGGTGCTGCCGCCTCTCCCGCAAAGTTCCCGATTGCGATGCCGCATGCGCATGCGTTTGTGGCAAGTCAGTCCAATCAAAAACCTTAGCATAGATACATTTCCAGTTTCAGGGCGTCCCTAGAATCGGCGGGCCTGGTTATGCCGGGCTGGGCAGTGGCGCTGGCCGGGTCCGGATCAACTGGAGAATGTATGCATCACCTGAAACACATGTTCGTAGCGGTCGCTCTCTCGGCCAGTATGGTGCCGGCGCTTGCTGAGGTCATCGCGCTGGATGTCGAGGGCATTGGTCAATTCCTCGACGATGAGCAAGTGATCCCGCACAGCGCCGGCGGCATCAAGGAAGGCGCTAATCGCAACTGCACGACCGTCAGCGCAAGCGTCGCGGAAGCCGCCCATTCGATCAGCCTTGTTGCAACCGACGGCGTCGAGGATGGCATCGCCGACGGCGCGGTCGTGCCCTCGCCCGAGCCGTCGGCGATGCCGATGCTGGCCGCCGGCCTGTTTGCCATCGGCCTGGCCGCACGCCAGCGCCGGAGCGGCTGGCACGGCTGAGTCGGGATCAGACCACCGAGCCCAGCTTGAAGATAGGCAGATACATCGCCACCACCAGGCCGCCGATGATCACGCCCAGGATCACCATGATCAGCGGCTCCATCAGCGAAGCCAGGGCGCCGACGGCCTCGTCGACTTCCTCTTCGAAGAAGTCGGCGACCTTGCCGAGCATGCCGTCCAGCGCCCCCGATTCTTCGCCGATCGACACCATTTGCGTCACCATATTCGGGAACACGTTGGCATTCTGCATCGCCACCGTCAGGCTGGTGCCGGTGCTGACCTCGTTCTGGATCTTCTTGGTCGCTTCCAGGTAGACGTTGTTGCCGGAGGCGCCGCCGACCGAGTCGAGCGCTTCGACCAGCGGCACGCCGGCCGCGAACATCGTCGCCAGCGTGCGCGTCCAGCGCGCGATCGTGGCCTTGCGGATCACCTCGCCGAAAATCGGCAGGCGCAGCAGCAAGCGGTCCATGCTCTGCTGCATCTTGAGCGAGCGCTTCCAGGACTGGAAGAAAAAATACAGGCCGCCGAAGATCGAGCCGAAGATGATGTACCACCATTGCACGACGAAATCGGAGATACCCATCACGATCAGCGTCGGCGCCGGCAGGTCGGCGCCGAAGCTGGCGAACACGGATTTGAAGGCCGGCACCACCCAGATCATGATCACGGCCGTGACGATGAAGGCGATCGCCAGGATCGAACACGGATACATCAGCGCCGACTTGATCTTGGCTTTCAGGGCCAGCGTTTTTTCCTTGTAGATCGCAAGGCGGGTCAACAGGTCTTCCAGGATACCGGCTTGTTCGCCGGCGCCGACCAGGTTGCAGAACAGCGGGTCGAAGTACAGCGGGTATTTGCGGAAGGCGTTGTTCAGGCTGGTGCCGGTCTCGATGTCGGCGCGCAGGTCCATGATCAGCTTGGACATCGACGGATTCGCGTGGCCCTTGCCGACGATGTCGAACGATTGCAGCAGCGGCACGCCGGCCTTCATCATCGTGGCGAGCTGACGCGTGAACAGCGTCAGGTCCTTGTCCTGGATCTTCTTGCCGCTGCGGTAAGCCTTCTTCTTGACCTTGGTCACGACGATGCCCTGGCGGCGCAACGTCACGTTGACGATGGTCTCGCCGCCGGCACGCATCTCACCGCGCACGGTCTTGCCGGTTTTGTCCTTGCCTTCCCAGGCGAAGACATGTTCCTTGATCTGGGGGCGAGCGGCGCCGCCGCGTACCTGAGCAGAAGTTGCCATGATTTATCCTATTCGTTGGTACAGCCGAGCACTTCTTCAAGGCTCGTCAAGCCCGCTTTGACTTTCATCAGGCCTGAACGGCGCAGCGAATTGACGCCGTCGACCTCGGCCTGGGCGGCGATCTGCATCGAATTGCCGTTGGCCAGGATCAGCGCCTCGATCGCCGGGCTGATCGGCATGACCTGGTAGATGCCGACACGGCCCTTGTAGCCCGAGCCCAGGCAGCGTTCGCAGCCGATCGGGCCGTAGGGTTTCCATTCGCCGTCCAGGTCGGCGTCGCGGAAGCCGGCGGCTTTCAGGGCGTCACGCTCGATCTCGAGCGGCTGTTTGCAGGTGCACAGGCGGCGCGCCAGGCGCTGGGCCGTGATCAGAATGACGGACGAGGCGATGTTGAACGGCGCCACGCCCATATTGACCAGGCGCGTCAGCGTCGATGGCGCATCGTTGGTGTGCAGCGTCGAAAACACCATGTGGCCGGTCTGGGCGGCCTTGATCGCGATGTCGGCGGTTTCCAAATCTCGGATCTCGCCGACCATGATGATGTCCGGGTCCTGGCGCAGGAAGGCTTTCAAGGCAACCGGAAAGGTCAAGCCGGCCTTTTCGTTGACGTTGACCTGGTTCACGCCAGGCAAGTTGATCTCGGCCGGGTCTTCCGCGGTCGAGATGTTGATGCCGGGTTTGTTCAGCAAATTCAGGCAGCTGTACAGCGACACGGTTTTACCGGAACCGGTCGGACCCGTTACCAGCACCATGCCGTAGGGGCGGGTGATGGCGTCGACCAGCACGGCGCGCTGTTCGGGTTCGTAGCCGAGCGAATCGATGCCCATTTGCGCTTGCGTGGCGTCGAGGATACGCATGACGGTTTTTTCGCCGAACAGCGTGGGCAGCGTGCTGACGCGGAAATCGATCGACTTGGTCGGCGACAGCACCAGGCGCAGGCGCCCGTCTTGCGGCACGCGCTTTTCCGAGATGTCGAGCTTGGACAGCACTTTGATGCGCGACACCAGCTTGTCGCGGATCGATACCGGCGGCTGCATGTGGTCGCGCAACACGCCGTCGACGCGCAGGCGGATGCGGTACTGCTTTTCGTAGGGCTCGAAGTGGATGTCGGAGGCGCCGAGCGTGATCGCATCCATCAGCACCTTGTTGAGGAAGCGCACGATCGGTGCGTCTTCGACGTCGGTGGTGGCCGTTTCCTGCACCGCCGTCTGCGTGTCTTCTTCGGCGAACTCGATCTCGGCATCGTCACCGACCAGGTCGCTGATGGTCTGATCGGCGCCCTTGGCGAGGTTGGCCAGCAGCGCCAGCAGGGCGTCGTGCGGCACGATGACGGGCTCGACCGAGGCTTCGCTCTGGAACTTGATTTGATCCAGCGCCTGGGTATTGGTCGGGTCGGACAGCGCGACCGACATCTTGTTGCCGCGCTTGGACAACGCCACCACGCGCTGGCTTTGCATCAGGCGCGCGTCGATGGCGTTGGCCGGCAGCGCTTCCAGGCTCAGCGCCGACAGGTCGAGCAGCGGGTAGCCGAAGATCTCGGCGCAGAATACCGCCAGGCTGCGAGCATCGATGAGGCCGGCGCCGAGCAAGGTGTCGATAAAACCGGCCTTGTCGGCAGTGGCCTTCTTTTGTAGAAGATCCACCTGCGCGATCGGTAGCCGCCCGGCTTGGACCAGGGCGCGCGCCAACCCGGGCAGCGCACTGCCTGTCGTGGGGGTGGGGAGGACTGCTGCCATAGTTTACGGTCGGGTGGGCGACAAGGGGCGGGACGGATTGAGCGGCCCCGGAGGATGACAGGAATGATGCCTGCAGGCATCAAAATGGTCAAGCGTTTGACATAAGGGAAGAGGTATACATACCACGTAGACGAAATGGCATGCGGCCCCGGGCAGGTCCGGGAATGAACACGAGGACAACATCGGCGCTCCGGTCGGCTTGCGGTGAATGGGGCGCCGATGAAGGCCGGCGCAGCGGTCCGGCAGCCCCGTTCAGGCCGCCAGCCAGCGTTTGACCGCGACCGGGCGCAACAGTTTCACGACCTTGATCGCCTGGTTCTGCACCTGCACGACTTCGATCACGCATTGGCCGATTTTCAGGGCGATCGGCGAGTCCGGAATCTCTTGCAGCAGCTCGAGCAGCAAGCCGTTGACGGTCTTGGGGCCATCTAGCGGCAGGTCGAGGCCGAGCTTCTTGTTGATGTCTCTCAAGGGCGTTGCGCCTTCGAGCAGGCATTCGCCCTTGGCGTTCCAGGCGATGGTCTCGCCGTGCACCGCGCCCGGCATCGAGGTGGTGAAGTCGCCGATCATCTCCTCGATGATGTCTTCGAGCGTCACCAGGCCCTGCACCTCGCCGTATTCGTCGACGATGATGCCGAGCTTTTCCTTCTTTTCTTGGAAATATTGAAGCTGCTCAAAGACGCCCGTGTCTTCGGGGATGAAGTAGGGCTCGGACAGCAGGGCGCGCAAATGGTCGACGTTCAGCTCGTCCGATTCGTTGAGCAGGGCGATCGCCTTGCGCACGTGCAGGACGCCGACGATCTTGTTGATCTCGCCTTCGAACACCGGCAGCTTATTGTGGTAGCAGGTGGTCAGTTCGCGCTTGATCTGCTCGATCGGCAGCGCCAGGTTGAGTGCTTCGACCTGGCTGCGCGGCGTCATGATGTCGTCGACCGAGATCTTTTCCAGGTCAAACAGGTTGAGCAGGATGCTCTTGTGCTTTTGCGGAATGAACTGACCGCCTTCCAGCACGACCGAGCGCAACTCTTCCAGCGACAGCCGATGCTGGTTGTGCGCATTCACGCCACGGATGCGCAGGATTTTCAGCAGCCCGTTGACGAACAAATTGACGAACCAGATCGCCGGCTTGGCCACGCTCATCAAGGGCTTCAGCAGCAGGCTGCTGCCCAGCGAAATCCGCTCCGGGTAGGTGGCGCCGATGATCTTCGGCGAAATCTCGGCGAACACGATCAGCAGGAAGGCGACGACCGCGGTGGCGATCGTGATCACGCTTTCCTCGTGGCCGAAGAACAGGATGGCGATGGCGGTGACCAGCGCGGTCGCCATGGCATTGATCAAGGTATTTGCAATCAGCACCAGTGACAGCAGCTTATCGGTGCGGTCGAGTAACCAGAGGGTGGTGATGGCGCCGCGGTGGCCGCGCTTGGCCATATGGCGCAGGCGGTACTTGTTGGCCGCCATCAGCGCGGTTTCGGCCATCGCGAAGAAGGCCGAGCAGAATATCAGGAGGGCGAGTGCAAGGATCAGCACCCAAAGTGGTACGGTTTCCAAGGCTCACCGTGAGAATCGTGCAAGAAACCGGCGGGGAGCCGGTGCTGGTGCGGGGTGAAAATCGCCGCCGCATCAAGCCGATTCTAAGTGAAGGGAGTGGGTCTTGCAAGTTTGGCTAGAACCAGTGCGGCTCCAGCCCGCTTGGCGGCCGAAGTCAATAGCTCAGCGTCAACGTGGCGACCGGGCTTTTGCCAGACAGCCGGCTAGCTTCGAGCTTGAACACCGCCAACGCCTGCGCTAATTGTTTGGTCTGATCCGTCAGCGATTCCGCCGCCGCCGAGGCTTCTTCAACCAACGCCGAATTTTGCTGAGTCATCTGGTCCATGTCGTCGATCGCGTGGCCGATCTGTTCGATTCCCTGGCTCTGGCGTTGGCTGGCATCGGCGATCTCGGCCATGACGTCGTGCACCTTGCGTACCGAGCCAACGATTTCTTCCATGGTGACGCCCGCTTCGTCGACCAGCCTGGCGCCGGCATCGACCTTCGCGACCGAATCGCCGATCAATTGCTTGATCTCTTTCGCCGCGCTCGCCGAACGTTGGGCGAGGTTGCGCACCTCGCTGGCGACGACCGCAAAGCCGCGTCCCTGCTCGCCTGCGCGCGCAGCCTCCACGGCCGCGTTCAAGGCCAGAATATTGGTCTGGAAGGCAATGCCGTCGATAACCGAAATGATGTCGACGATCTGGCGTGCGGAGGCGTTGATGGCGCCCATCGTGGATACCACGTTACCGACGACTTCGCCGCCGCGCGTGGCGATGCCGGTTGCCGTCGCGACCAGCTGATTGGCCAGATTCGCGCTGGCCGCGTTGGCGCGCACCGTGTCGGTCAGCGACTCGACCGCGCGCGAGGTGTTTTCCAGACGCCCGGCCTGGTTTTCGGTGCGGCTGGCGAGGTCGGCGTTACCGCTGGCAATCTCGGCACTGGCGGTGGCGATGGTCTCGGCCGAGGTCTTGATGCCGGCCACCATGCCCGACAAGCGCGTGCGCATGTCTTTCAAGGCCCCCAGCAGACTTGCCTGGTCGTCTGCTTCGGTGCGGATTTCCATCGACAAATCGCCTGCGGCGACGGCACGCGCGATTTCCCGTGCATATTCCGGCTCTCCACCCAGTTGTTGCCAGATGGTGCGCACGACGAACCATGACACCGCGGCCAAGGTCGCGACGACGAGCATGGCGGTGACGATGGTCGCGCTCAAGACACGTCGTACGTTCGACTCGCTGCGGGCGATCCCCGCCGTAAATTGCTGCTGGGTTTGGTCACCGAATTTTGCGACATCCGCGTTGAGTACGGTCAAGGCGCTTTGCATACGGCCGACACTCGCTTGCATATCGCCTTGATCGAGTTCGAGCATGATGCGGGCGGAGGCCAGTGCCGGCGTGTAGTAATCCTCGAATTCCTTGCCTAGGCGCTTGGCCGATTCGCCCTGGCCTTCGATTTGGAAAATTCAGTTCCACCAATGTGCCGTAGTGCCCGCTTCCGGCAAGCGCGCCTGGCGCGCTTCGTGGATGATCCCGACTTCGACCGCCTGCTCGGCGGTAAAAATGCGCGAACTGCCGGTGAGGTAGCCGCGGATGTCTTCGCGCGCGCGCGCGCCGCGCGTGGCGTCGTCGAAGATCGACGCATAGCGCTCGGCGTCGAAGTCGAGGCAGTCGCGCCATTCCGAGATGCGGGCATGGTCGGCCGCGACCAGGTTGCCGAAGCCCCAGTGCAGCGGGTGGAAGCGCGTGCCGGGGCAGGCGTAGCGTTTCTGGCCGGCGAGGAAGATGGCCACGCCGACCGATTCGACGCTGCCGACGTTGAAGGTGGTCAAAGGCAGCGGCAAGGATTTGAGGAAAAAGTAGAGCGCAAAGCCGGCCGTCATGTTGCCGCCCTCGGTCGACATGTGCAGCTCGATTTCGCTGGCGCCGCTCTGCAGCGCCTGCAGGCATAGATTGCGCACGGTGCAGGCCGTGGTCGCGTTGATCGGCCCGATGAAGTGGACGATGTGCAAAGCCATAGCTCCTCCTTGTGACGGCTCAAGGATAGCAAAGGCTGAAATTTTGCTCTGTCCGACTAAACAACAACGCATCGGGGGCTTCGAAAACCGTAGCGAGCGGCGGCAGTTTCGTCAGAGAAGCACAGCCGTACTTACGGTACGGCGAGCATCGCAGGACGAAAATGCAACGCGCAGTAGGTTTACGAAGCTCCCCCTTCAGCTCCCGCGGTAGGTCGAGTACGACCACGGCGTCACCACCAGCGGCACGTGATAATTCTGGCTCGCATCGGCCACGCCGAAGGCGATCGTCACGCGGTCGATGAAGCGCGGGCTGGGCAGCGCGATGCCCTGGCCGGCGAAATAATCGCCGGCTGCGAACACCAGCTCGTACTGGCCGACCCGCAGTTCGTCGCCGGACAGCAGCGGCGCGTCGCAGCGGCCATCCTGATTGGTGGTCTCGCTCTTGAGCAGCGTGCGCCGGCCATCGGCAATGAAGTAGAGCCCCAGGCGCACGCCGGCGCCGGGTTTGCCCTGGGTGGTGTCGAGTACGTGGGTGCTGAGTTTGCCCATGCGGTGGTCCTATATGTCGGAGGTGAAGTCACGTATCTCGACAATCATATAGCGATGTGCTTCTGGCAATATATGATGATCGATATACTCATCATCAAAGTTTTCCCGAATCCAACACTAAGCGATAAGCACGCGACAAGCAAAACCATGGCCAATTCTACCGACACGTACGTCAATTACCCGCGCGACCTGATCGGCTACGGCCGCAATCCGCCGCATCCGCACTGGCCGGACGGCGCCCGCGTCGCCCTGCAGTTCGTGCTGAATTACGAAGAAGGCGGCGAGAACAGCGTACTGCACGGTGACCCGGCGTCCGAGACCTTCTTGTCGGAAATTATCGGCGCCCAGGCATTCAACATGCGTCACATGAGCATGGAATCGCTGTACGAGTACGGCTCGCGCGCCGGCCTGTGGCGCATCTTGCGTATGTTCGAGGAGCGCAAGCTGCCGCTGACGGTGTTCGCCGTGTCGATGGCGCTCAAGCGCAATCCGGAAGCGGTGGCGGCCTTCCGCGAGCTGGGCCACGAGATCGCCTGCCACGGCCTGCGCTGGATCTCCTACCAGCACGTCGACGAAGCCACCGAGCGCGCGCACATGATAGAAGCGATCGAGATCATCCGCGAGATGACCGGCGCAGCGCCGCTCGGCTGGTACACCGGCCGCGATTCGCCCAACACGCGCCGCCTGGTGGTCGAACACGGCGGCTTTGCCTACGACGCCGACCATTACGGCGACGACCTGCCGTTCTGGACCCAGGTCGACATCACGGGCGCCGACGGCCGGCCGAGCGTCAAGCCGCAGCTGGTCGTACCCTACACGCTTGACACCAACGACATGCGTTTCGCCGCGATGCAGGGTTTTAACTCGGGTACCCAGTTCTTCGACTATTTAAAAGATGCGTTCGACGTGCTGTACGCCGAGGGCGACCCGAATGGCCTGAACCAGCCGAAGATGCTGTCGATCGGTCTGCATTGCCGCATCGTCGGCCGTCCCGCGCGCGCAGCCGCGCTGGCGCGCTTCCTCGATTACGTGCAGACCCACCAGCACGTGTGGATCACGCGCCGGATCGACATCGCCAATCACTGGCGCCAGCGCCATCCGTTTGCCGGTTGAACTGCTGAGCAGTATTTGAACTGGATGATATTCAAAATCATCCAGAAATTATATGATGTGCAGTCGGCGATGCTAACCTAGCTCGCTGGGTTCCATCCGAGGCCACCATGTCCACACCGATCCGATTCTTTTTCCGCGGGGCCGTCCACGAGGCCGGCAGCGTTGCGCCGACGCAGACCGTGCTTCAGCACCTGCGCGAAGACCTGCACTGCACCGGCACCAAGGAAGGCTGCGCCGAGGGCGATTGCGGCGCCTGCACCGTCGTGGTCGGATCGCTGGAAGACGGCGAACTGAAACTGAAGGCGGTCAATTCCTGCATCCAGTTCACGCCCACCCTGGACGGCAAGGCGCTGTTCACCGTCGAGGACCTGCAGCTGCCGGACGGCGCGCTGCACCCGGTGCAGCAGGCGCTGGTCGAATGCCATGGCTCGCAATGCGGCTTTTGCACGCCGGGTTTCGCGATGTCGCTGTGGGCGATGTACCTGAAACAAGAGGGCAAAGAACCGACCCGCTGCCAGATCGACGACGCCCTGTCCGGCAACCTGTGCCGCTGCACCGGCTACCGCCCGATCATCGATGCGGCCAAGCGCATGACGGCGCTGCCGCCGGCCAGTTTTGAGCGCGCAGCCGTCATCGAACAGCTGCAGGCGCTGCAGCGCGAGGGCGGCACCGTGTACAGCCATGCCGGCCAGACCTTTCACGCGCCGCGCACGCTCGACGAACTGGTGGCGGCGCGCGCCGCGCATCCGCAGGCAGTGCTGCTGGCCGGCTCGACCGACGTCGGCCTGTGGGTCACCAAGCAGATGCGCGAGCTGAACGACATCATCTACCTCGGCCACGTCGCCGAGCTGAAGTCGGTCCGTGAGGCGGATGGCTTCATCGAGATCGGCGCCGGCGTGTCGCTCGAAGACGCCTACGCCGCGCTCAACCGCCACTACCCGCGCGAGCTGGGCGAGATGTGGCAGCGCTTCGCCTCGCTCCCGATCCGCAATGCCGGCACGCTGGGCGGCAACGTCGCCAACGGCTCGCCGATCGGCGATTCGATGCCGTGGATGATCGCGCTCGGCAGCCAGGTCGTGCTGCGCGGGCCGCAGGGCGCGCGGACGCTGCCGCTGGAAGATTTCTATCTCGGCTACCAGGTCAAGGATTTCCGGCCGGGCGAATTCGTGCAGGGCGTGCGCGTGCCGTTGCCGCGCGCTGATGTTGCGTTCCGTACCTACAAACTGGCCAAGCGCTTCGACCAGGACATCTCGGCCGTATGCGCGGCGTTTGCCTTCACCTTCGATGGCGACATCGTCAAGGAGGCGCGCATCGCGTTCGGCGGCATGGCGGCGACGCCGAAACGCGCCGCGCAGGCGGAGCAAGCCCTGGTCGGCCGCGCGTGGACCGAAGACGCGCTGAAACAGGCGATGGCGGCGCTGGCGGCCGACTACGCGCCTTTGAGCGACATGCGCGCTTCCAGCAGCTACCGCATGCAGGCCGCGCAGAACCTGCTGCGCCGCTTCTGGTTCGAGACGCGCAGCGAGAATCCGCTGCCGGCCGACGCCCTGAACGCTTTCGCCGCTGTCCGAGTCTGAAACCGAGGAGACGATCATGAACGACGCAGGCACGCCCGCATTGAAAAGCGCCGAATGGACTCAGGTCGGCCGCTCGCGCCCGCACGAATCGGCGCGGCTGCACGTGCTCGGCCAGGCCGACTACACCGACGACATCGACGAGGTGCGCGGCACGCTGCACGCGGCGCTCGGCTTGTCCAGCAAGGCGCACGCGAAAGTGCTCGGCATCGACCTGGCGCCGGTCAAGGCCAGCCGCGGCGTGGTCGCGGTCTACGCCGCGCGCGACATCCCCGGCACCAACGACTGCGGCCCGATCATCCACGACGATCCGATCTTCGCCGATGGCCTGGTCCAGTACGTCGGCCAGCCGATCTTCATCGTTCTCGCCGACACCCACGACAACGCGCGCCGCGCCGCGCGCAAGGCGCTGGTGACGTATGAAGAGCTGCCGGCGATCCTGACGCCGCAAGCCGCGCGCGCCGCGCAGTCGTACGTGCTGCCGCCGATGCGACTGAGTCGCGGCGATGCGCAAGCGGCTTATGAAGCGGCACCGCACCGCGTGGCGGGCGAGCTGTATGTCGGCGGCCAGGAACAGTTTTACCTGGAAGGCCAGATCGCTTACGCCATCCCGCAGGAAAACGACGGCATGCTGGTACTGTGCTCGACCCAGCACCCGAGCGAGATGCAGCACGTGGTCGCGCACGCGCTCGGCCTGCACTCGCACCACGTGACGGTCGAATGCCGGCGCATGGGCGGCGGCTTTGGCGGCAAGGAATCGCAGTCGGCGCTGTGGGCCGCGGCCGCCGGCGTGGCGGCAAAACGCAGCGGCCGCCCCGTCAAACTGCGCGCCGACCGCGACGACGACATGCTGGTCACCGGCAAGCGCCACTGCTTCCATTACGAATACGAAGTCGGCTACGACGATGACGGCCGCATCGTCGGCGCGAAAGTCGACATGGTCAGCCGCGCCGGCTACTCGGCCGATTTGTCCGGCCCGGTCGCCACGCGCGCGGTCTGCCACTTCGACAATACGTATTACCTGTCCGACGTCGACATCCGCGCCGCCTGCGGGAAGACCAACACGCAATCGAACACGGCGTTCCGCGGCTTCGGCGGACCGCAGGGCGCGATCGCGATGGAGTACGTGCTCGACGAGATCGCGCGCAATCTCGGCAAGGATGCGCTCGACGTGCGCAAGCTGAATTTTTATGGGAAGCTTGATCGCAACGTCACCCCCTATGGCCAGGTCATCGTCGACAACGTGATCCACGAACTGGTCGACGAGCTGGAAGCGTCGAGCGAGTACCGGGCGCGCCGCCAAGCCATCGATGCCTTCAACCGCAGCAGTCCCGTGCTCAAAAAGGGCTTGGCGCTCACGCCGGTCAAATTCGGCATCGCCTTCAACGTGACCCACCTGAACCAGGCCGGCGCGCTGGTGCACGTGTACGTCGACGGCTCGATCCTGGTGAATCACGGCGGCACCGAGATGGGGCAGGGCGTCAACACCAAGGTGATGCAGGTGGTCGCGCACGAGCTGGGCGTGGACCTGGCGCGCGTACGCATCACGGCCACGCGCACCGACAAGGTCTCGAACACCTCGGCCACCGCGGCTTCCACCGGCGCCGACCTGAACGGCATGGCGGCCCAGGATGCCGCGCGCCAGATCCGCGAGCGCCTGGCCGAGTACGCGGCCAAGCAGCACGGCGTCGAACCGGGCGACGTGCGCTTCGCGGCCGACACCGTGTTCGTGGGCAGCCACGAGATCGCGTTCGGCGAGCTGGTGGCCAAGGCTTACCTGGCGCGCGTGCAGCTGTGGTCGGACGGCTTCTACGCGACGCCGAACCTGCACTGGGACGCCAAGAGCATGACCGGCCGCCCGTTCTCTTATTACGCGTATGGCGCGGCGGTGGCCGAGGTCGTGGTCGACACGCTCACCGGCGAATGGAAGCTGGCGCGCGCCGACGCGCTGTACGACGCCGGCAACTCGCTCAACCCGGCCATCGACATCGGCCAAGTCGAAGGCGCCTTCATCCAGGGCATGGGTTGGCTGACCACCGAGGAACTGTGGTGGAACGCCGGCGGCAAGCTCATGACGCATGCGCCGTCGACGTACAAGATTCCGGGCGTTTCCGACTGCCCGGAAGACTTCCGCGTGCGCCTGTTCGACAACCGCAACGTCGAGGATTCGATCCACCGTTCCAAGGCCACCGGCGAGCCGCCGCTGCTGCTGCCGTTCTCGGTGTTCTTCGCGATCCGCGATGCGGTCTCCAGCGTCGGCGAACACAAGATCAACCCGCCGTTGAACGCGCCGGCGACCTGCGAGGCGATCCTCGCGGCGGTCGGCGCAGTGTCCGCGTCCGCACGAACGGCTTGAGCATGGAAGACTGGCTGAAAGCGGCGCTCGAGCAGGCCGGGATCGAGCACGCGGGCATCGACGATGGCCGCGCGCGCGCCGTGCTGGTGACCGTCGCCATCGTCGAAGGCTCGGTGCCGCGCGAACCCGGCACGAAGATGCTGGTCGACGCGGCGCGCCAGTGGGGCACGGTCGGCGGCGGCCACCTCGAGCTGCGCGGCGCCGAGGTCGCGCGCGCGATGCTGGCCTCCGGCGAAGCGCGCCGGCTGGAGCGCTTCCCGCTCGGCCCGAGCCTGGGTCAGTGCTGCGGCGGCGTCGTGCATCTCGCCTTCGAAGCCGTCGGCGAAGAGCACTTGAGTCAATTGCGGACGCTTGCGATGCGCCGCAAGCAGGATAGCTGGCGCTTGGTCGCGTTCGATGGCGCGCCGGACCTGGCGCTGTTCGATGCCGACGGCAAGCCGCTGCAGGGCGCAGCCGCCAGCCTGCTCGCGGGCGCGCGCGCGGGCCTGGACGCTCACACGCGCGCGGGCACGCACGTGCTGCGCGACCTAGAGGGCCGGCGCTGGCTGCTCGACAAGATCGAAGCCCCGCGCGCCCACCTGATGCTGTTCGGCGCCGGCCACGTCGGCGCGGCCATCGTGCGCGCGCTGGCCGACCTGCCGTGCCGCGTGACCTGGGTCGACGAGCGCGACGACATGTTTCCGGCCGCGCTGCCGCATAATGTGACCGTCGAGGCCACTGACATGCCCGAAGCGCTGGCCGCGAACGCCGCGCCGGGCACGAGTTTCCTGGTCATGACACACAGCCATGCGCTCGACCAGCGCGTGGCCGAAGCGATCCTGAAGCGCCCCTCATTCGGACCGTCACCCGACTGGTTCGGCCTGATCGGATCGAACACCAAACGCAAGCAGTTCGAGCATCGCCTGCGCGAGCGCGGCATTCCGGACGCGCGCCTGGACGCCATGGTGTGTCCGATCGGCGTGCCCGGCATCGAGGGCAAGCAGCCCGCCGTGATCGCCATCGCCGTCGCCGCACAACTGCTGATGGTCTGGGAAGCGCAAGGAGCGTGCCAGGCCGAAACTCATTCCGAAAGAAGCTGATGTCCAACGTTTCCCGCAACCTGCAGGCCTACCGAGCGAGCCTGCTGCATTTCCACGCCGATCCGGCGTACCAAGCCGACGCCCACGCCTGGCATGCCGACGGCCTACTCGTGATCGAGGATGGCCGCGTCAAGGCCGCCGGCGATTACGACCAGCTCGCAACGACGCTGGCGCCGGATACGCCGGTGACCGACTACCGCGGCAAGATCATCACGCCCGGCTTCATCGACACCCACTTGCACTTCCCACAGACCGACATGATCGCCTCGCCGGCGCCCGGCCTGCTGCCCTGGCTCGAGACCTACACCTTCCCGACCGAGCGCCAGTTCAACGATCCGGTGCACGCGCGCGCGACCGCCGAGTTCTTCCTGGACGAGCTGCTGAGGAACGGCACCACCACGGCGCTGGTCTACTGCACCGTGCACAAGGAATCGGTCGACGCCTTTTTCGAGGCAAGCGCCGCGCGCAAGCTGCGCATGGCCGGCGGCAAGGTGCTGATGGACCGCCACTGCCCGGACTTCCTGCGCGATTCGCCCGACATGCGCGAGAGCGAAGACCTGATCAATCGCTGGCACAACAAGGGTAGAAGCATGTACGCGATCACGCCGCGCTTCGCCCCGACCTCGACCGAGCGCCAGCTGGCGGCCACCGGCGAACTGGCGCGCGCCTACCCGGACACCTTCATCCAGACCCACGTCTCGGAAAACAAGGACGAAGTGGCCTGGGTCGGCGAACTGTTCCCGCACCAGCGCAGCTACCTGCACGTGTACGACCATTACGGCCTGATGCGTCCGCGTGCGATGTTCGGCCACTGTATCTGGCTGGACGACACCGATTTTGCGCGCATGGCGGAAACCGGCTCGGCGATCGCGCATTGCCCGACCTCGAACCTGTTCCTGGGCAGCGGCCTGTTCGACATGGCCAAGGCCGACGAAGTGAAGGCGCTGGTCTCGCTCGGCACCGACGTCGGCGCCGGCACTTCGTTCTCGATGTTGCAAACCATGAATGAAGCGTATAAAGTTGCGCGATTGAAAGGCAGCTATCTCCCGGCCCTGCGCATGTTCTACCTGGCCACGCTGGGCGCCGCACGCAGCATGCAGCTCGAGGGCACGATCGGCAACTTCGTCCCCGGTGCCGAGGCCGATTTCATCGTGCTCGACCCGAAGGCGACGCCGCTGCTGGCGCGCCGCACGGCGCACAGCAATACGCTGGAGGAGACCCTGTTCGCGCTGGCCCTGCTGGGTGACGACCGCGCCGTGTCCGCCACCTATGCGGCGGGGCAGCGGGTGCATCAGCGCGAGACGGCCAGCCATTAACGCGCATCACCGACCACCGAAAGAATTTATGCAGAAGACATTGACCAGCAGCCTGCTGAGCGCCGCCGTCGCCGCTGCCGTCGTTGCGGCCGCGCCGGCCGCCAACGCCCGCCCGACCGCGCAACATGCCACGCGTAATGCCAACGAGGCCGCCACCGCGCGTCATTACGCCGCGCTGATCGCGGGCGCCGAACCGAAGACGGCCGAGCTGACACTGTTCTTCACGCAGATGCCCAAGGGCGGCGACCTGCACCACCATTATTCGGGCGCGCTGTATGCCGAGACCTACGTCAACTGGCTCGACAAGCAGGGCTGGTGCGTCGACAAGACCAGCTACAAGATCGTGACCGACAAGGACGCCGTGGCGCTTGAAAAAGCCAAGCCGCTGGCGCAGCGCAGCTGCCTGTCCACGGCCGACGTCTACGCCGACGACTACACTTGGCGCGAACTGCTGCAGCGCTGGTCGAGCAAGGATTTCAACAACCACAACGAGACCCAGGCGCCGCCGGACCGCCAGTTCTTCCAGACTTTCCTGTACTTCGGCCCGGTCTCGAATACCAATTTCCACGAAGGCCTGCTCGAGATCAAGAACCGCGCGATCCAGGAAAACGTCGGCTACATCGAGACCATGTTCAAGATGTCGCCGTTCGTCGTGAATCCGCAATTCGACGCCGATGCCTGGAAAAACGTGCATGACGACGCCGCACTGGACGCGCAGATGCGCGCCTGGATGCAGCAGCTCGACGGCGACGCCAAGTTCAATGGGGCCATCGCCGACTTCACCGCCAAGATCGACGAAGCCGCCGCCGGCATCGACGACGAGCAGTTCACGATGCGCTACCAGACTTATGTGCTGCGCCTGCTCAACCCGTCGCAGGTATTCTCGTCGATGCTGGCCGGCTTCAAGGCAGCGACGCAAGACGCCAAGATCGTGGGCGTGAATATCGTCGGCCAGGAAAGCCAGAAGGTCTCGATGCGCGACTACACGCTGCACATGAAGATGTTCCGCTTCCTGAAGTCGATTTACCCGAACGTCAAGATCGACCTGCATGCGGGCGAGCTGGCACTGGGCGACGTGCCGCCGGAAGACCTGCAGTTCCACATCGACCAAGCGCTGAACATCGCCGGCGCCAACCGCATCGGCCATGGCGTCGACCTGGCGCACGAAACCAATGTGGTCGGCATCATGAAAGCAATGCACGAGAAGGACGTCGCGATCGAGATCAACCTGACCTCGAACGCGTTCATCAACGGCGTGCAGGGCCAGAATCACCCGGTCACGCTGGTGCGCCGCTACGGCGTGCCGTACGTGATCTCGACCGACGACGCCGGCGTCACCCGTCACAACCTGTCGAATGAATACGTGTTGTTCGCCAGCCGCTACAAGCCCAGCTATGCCGAGCTGAAGAAGGCGTCGTACAACAGCATCCGCTACAGCTTCCTGCCCGAAGCCGAGAAATCGCGCCTGATCCGCCAGCTCGACGGTCGTTTCACGAAGTTCGAAGCCGAGATTGCCGGCCTCGACCGTATTCACCCGGCAAATAACTGAAGTCCCCTCGCGCGCCCGGCAACCGGCTGGGCGCCACCCTTGTCATCAGCAGCAACGCTATTGTGACAAACGCAAAACTGTCGTCTCGACGCTACAAATCATTGTGGAAATCTGTGACTTTTTGGAATTTTTACCCTTTTGGGTTTCCACTAAGTATGCCTCCCTTATAATCCGCTCCGTCGACTTTTACCTCTACAGCAAGGTGTTTTCGGCGAGCCGGGCGAATCTTTCCAGGCTATTTATACCGTCACCGTATAAATATGTAAGGGAAATGATATTTGTCACGTAATGACCGGCTCATGCATGATCGGAATGACGAGTGGAAATAATTGCAAGAGAAACGGTGTGATTGTCATCGACGTTTCGTCATGTTGATTATCTGCCTGTCATCATTCTGACACATCAGCTCATTACACTGCCGTGCTCCATAGAGAAGGCTTAAGCCTTCCAAAGATTTTTGTTCGCAGGTTATCTCCTGCCATCGTCGTCTTTATATAAACCCCAGGGAGTCTGAATGCAATCCGTTTTGAAACAACAACCCAAGCTGCGCCTTAGCTTGATCGCTGTGGCATGTCATCTGGCGTGCGTGGGTGTGGCTCACGCCCAGACCGCACAGGCACAGGCTGAAGCCGATGCCGGCCAGACGCGCTCGGTTGTGATCACCGGTAAGAAGACCGGCATGGGTCTGATGGTCCAGGAAGATGCGCCGAAAGCGCGTTCGACCATCACCGCTGCCGAGCTGGAAAAGCAACGTCCGACGGGCAACGCCTACCAAGCCCTGGAACTGCTGCCTTCGGTTAACAGCTACAACTACGACGCAACCGGCCTGTTCGGCGGCGGCCTGACCCTGCGCGGCTTCAACAGCGACCAGATCGGCGCCACCATCAACGGCGTGCCGGTCAACGATTCGGGTTCGTTCTCGGTTTATCCTCAAGAATACGTCGACCAGGAAAACACCTGCTCCGAATTCGTGACCCAGGGTTCGACCGACGTCGACTCCCCGCAAGTGGGCGCATCGGGTGGTAACTTCGGCATCATCACCTGTAACCCGGAAGACAACCGTCGCGTGCGCGTCATGCAGACCCTGGGTCAGCTGAACTCGTACAAAACCTTCGTGCGCTACGATACCGGCAAGCTGGCCGATGGCCGCTCGAAGGCCTTCATCTCGATGTCGCGCGCCAAGGCCGACAAGTGGAAAGGCGAGGGCGATGCCCAGCGTAACCACGTCGATGGCGGCTTCAACTACGACTGGGATCGTTTCAACTACGTCCACGCCACCATCCTGTGGAACGACGCCAAGAACAACAACTTCCAGAGCTACAGCCGCAACGACATCAACACGTACGGCTACGGCTGGGACTACAACTCGGTGTTCGTCGGTCACAAGACCCCGGTGCGCGGCGTCAGCAACGTCGATCCGGGCACCTCGACCGCATCGCCGGCTTATTACAAGCTGTCGACCAACCCGTTCAAGAACGCCATTGCTTCGGCCACCGCAAAATTCCGTCTGGCCGACAACCTGGACCTGAAACTGGTGCCTTACTACTGGTACGGCTTCGGTAACGGCGGCACCCAGCAGAAAACCCTGTGGGAAAATACCGCGCGCGATGCGACGGGCAAGGTCACGCACAACAGCGGTTTCCTGACCACCAAGAACGGCGGCACGCTGAACGGCCCAGTCGACCTGAACGGCGACGGCGACACCCTGGACCAGGTGATCGTGTCGAGCGCCAGCGTCACCCGCACCAGCCGTCCCGGCATCACCAGCTCGCTGTCGTATAGCGTGGCGAACCACACCATCCTCGGTGGCGTGTGGTGGGAACGTGCCAGCCACGAGCAGACCCAGCCGGCTGTCCCTGTCGACAACAACGGCAATGCCGACATCTGGCTGCAGGACAACCAGATCCATCGTCCGGATGGCACGCTGTACCAGGGCCGCGACTGGAAGACCGTGTCGACCGCCTACCAGGCATTCATCCAGGACACGATGTCGTTCATGGACGACAAGCTGACTTTCAACGTCGGCCTGCGTACCCCGCACATCAAGCGCGACTTCACCAACTACTCGAACGAAGCCGCAGCGGTCGACTATCACGTCGTGCGTTCGTACAGCGATGTGCTGCCGCAGTTCGGCATCCGCTACCGCCTGACCAACGACGATCAGCTGTACGCATCGCTGGCCAAGAACATGAAGGCGCCGGGCAACTTCGTCTACGCCACCACCAACGGCAACATCCTGGTGGACACGAAGACCGGTGCAGTGACGATCAAGAGCGACGTCAAGCCTGAGGTGTCGTACAGCCTCGACGCCGGCTTCCGTCACCAGACCGACCGTTGGAACGGCACCTTCGACATCTACGCGACCGACTTCCGCGATCGCCTGGCAACCGCGTTCGACCCGATCAACCTGGTGAGCTCGACCACCAACGTCGGCAAGGTCAAGAACTACGGTTTCGAAGTCGAAGCGGGTAACACCCCGATCAACGGATGGTCGGCTTATGTCTCGTATGGCTACAACAAGAGCGAGATCAAGCAGAACCTGCAAGTCGGTAACAACCAGTTCCTGCCGACCGCAGGCAACCAGTTCCCGCTGACGCCGAAGAACAAAGCCGGCCTGTCGCTGCAGTACGAAAACGGCGGCTTCTGGGGTCGTCTGACCGCAAAGGCCACCGGCCCGCAGCAGGCAACCCTGACCAACGACGAAGAAGTCCCGGGCTACACCGTGTTCGGCTTCGACGGCGGCTACAAGTTTGCTGACTGGAATAGCGGCCTGATCAAGAACCCGCGCCTGACCTTCAACGTCAGCAACCTGACCAGCAAGCAGTACTTCAACCCGTCGTCGCAGAGCGTGACCAACGCCAAAGCCTACGGTTCCTATGCTGCGAAGACCGTGTTCTACTACGTCGGTGCGCCGCGCTTTGCCACGGCAACCCTGTCGCTGGACTTCTAAGTTGATCATTGTAAAATTGCAGTAAGCAAGAACGGGCCTTCGGGCCCGTTTTCCATTCCGACTTCAGAAAAGTATTTACCGCATGTTTCCTCGTACCCTTGCCGCCGGCGCCGCGCTCGCCTTCGTCCTGGCCGGTTGCGCCAGCCCGTCCTCGCGCGCGCCCGCGTCCGTGCCCGCGTCCGCATCCAGCCACGCGCCGGTCGAGATCAACCTGGTCGCCATCAACGACTTCCACGGCAACCTCGAAGCGAACCGCTACGTCCTCCGGCATGGCAAAGACGACCAGGGTACCGAGATGAAAGCCGGCGGCATCGCCACCCTGGGCGGCGCCCTGAATGCCTGGCGGCGCGAAGACAAGGACTTGCTGTTCGTCGCGGCCGGTGACCTGGTCGGCGCCAGCCCGGCGCTGTCGTCGATGTGGGCCGACGAGCCGAGCATCGAAGCGATGAACCGCATGGGCCTGGTCGCGAGCTCGCTCGGCAACCATGAGTTCGATCCGGGGCCGGTCGAGCTGCTGCGTCAGCAGAATGGCGGCTGCGACTCGCCGCGTCCGACCAAGGCGTGCCAACTGAACCCGGACTTCAAGGGTGCGCAGTTCACCTACCTCGGCGCCAACGTGATCGACAAGCGTAGCGGCAAGACCCTGGTGGCGCCGTGGCGCATCGTCGAGGTCAAGGGCGTCAAGGTCGGCCTGGTTGGCGCGCTGCTGCACGACCTGGCGTCGGTGACGGTCGCCTCGAGCATCCGCGACCTGCGCGTGCAGGATGAAGCCGACACCATCAATCAGTCGGTGGCCGAGATGCGCGCGGCCGGCGCCAAGGTCTTCGTCGTCCTGATCCACGAGGGCGGCCACACCGACGAAGCCTTCGACAAGACCGATTGCACCGGCCTGAAAGGCCCGATCGTCGACATCACCAGGAAGCTCGACCCGGCGATCCGCCTGATCATTTCGGGCCACTCGCACACCGGCTACCTGTGCAAGGTCGATGGCCGCACGGTGACCCAGGCCGACGCCATGGGTCACCTGCTGTCGCGCATCCGCATGACGGTCGACCCGGTCTCGGGCCAGGTCGAGAACATCGACGTGCGCAACGTCGTCATGGACCCGGCGACGATCGCCCCGGACACGCAACTGGCCGACTACCTCGCGGGCGTGCGCGCACGGAGCGACGCCGTGCTGGCCCAGCCGGTCGGCAAGATCGGCATGCCGACCCTGGCGCGCAAGGAAAACGAGGCCGGCGAATCGGCGCTGGGCGATTTGATCGCCGATGCGGCGGTGGCCGCCACGCGCGAGAAGGGCGCGCAGGTCGGCTTCATGAACCCGGGCGGCATCCGCCGCGACCTGGACTCGGGCGCGGGTGGCGTGGTGAGCTTCGGCCAGGCCCAGGCCGTGCTCCCGTTCGGGAACACGCTGGTGCTGCAGGACTTGAGCGGGGCCCAGCTGCGCGCGCTGCTCGAACAGCAGTGGGACCGCCCGGGCGACGGCCAATACATGCTGCAAGTGTCGCAGGGCCTGAGCTACCAATGGGACAGCACGCGGCCGAAGGGTTCGCGCCTGGTGCCGGGCAGCGTCAAGGTGAACGGTGCGCCACTCGTCGACACGAAGATTTACCGTGTGGTCGCCAACAACTTCCTGGCCGACGGCGGCGACAATTTCCCGGCGCTGGGCAAGGGCGCCAACAAGGTCGATACCGGCCTGCGCGACCTCGACGCGCTGATCGCCTACATGAAGCAGCATCCCGACATTGGCGCGCCGGCGTTGGCCCCGCAGGCGCGCATCCAGAAAGTGCGCTGATTTTTTTGAAGGAAACCCGATGAAGAAACTGACTTGTGTTCTGGCGCTGGCCAGCGCTTTCGTGGCGCAGGCCGCCTACGCCTGGGGCCACGACGGCCACGCCGCCGTGGGCGCCATCGCCGACAAACTGCTCAAGGGCAGCCATGCCGAGCAGCAGATCAAGGCCTTGTTGCTGCCGGGCGAGTCGCTCGAATCGATCGCCAGCTGGCCGGACTGCGTCAAGGGCAACTACTGCGGCCCGCAGTCGCAGGAGATGATCGACTACGTCAACGCCAATCCGAAGCACAGCGAGTACCACTACACCGACGTGCCGTTCCAGATCGACCACTACCATGACGGCGCCGCCGGCACCACCGAGGTCGACATCGTGCAGACCCTGAAGGAAGCGATCTCGGTCCTGCAGGGCAAGGACACGCCGGAGACCAATCCCCACCACTTCACCAAGCGCCAGGCGCTGATCCTGCTGGTGCACATGACCGGAGACATCCACCAGCCGCTGCACGTCGGCGCGGCCTACGTCGACAAGGCCGGCAAGTTCATCGTCCCGAAGACGAAGGCCGAGATCGACGAGACCGTCGTCTTCGATACGCGCGGCGGCAACAACTTCCTGCTCGACGAAGCCAAGACCGAGCAGCGCGCCGCCGCCGTCGCCGACGTGATCCCGCCGGGCGATGCGGTGCCGGTGAAGGAAGGCGTACCCAAGGCGCTGACCAAGCCGTTCCACTCGTACTGGGACACCACCGTGGTCAACTACGCCTTCCGCCGTGTGAAAACCAAGACCCCGGACCAGTTCGCGCAAGTCACCATCGACGGCAAGCCGCAGGTCGTGGCGAACAGCGGCGACCCGGTCACCTGGCCGTATCAGTGGGCCGACGATACGCTGGTCGTGGCCAAGCAGGCCTTCGAGGGCGTGCACGCCGGCGAGATCACCAAGCAGACCGGCAAGAAGGGCGACACCTACTACACCTGGACGCTGGAAGTGCCGACGAACTACCCGGTGCCGAGCTCGGCGATCGCCAAGACGCAGCTGGCCAAGGGCGGGTATCACCTGGCGCAGGTGTTGCAGGCGATCTGGCCGTAATCCGCGCTCGAGCGTCGTCTGAACGCCGTCGCCCCGGCGCAGAGCTTGTCGCCCCGGCGAAGGCTGGGGTCCATAGACCGTTTCCGGATTCGGAAACTCAGCATGGGCCCCGTCCTCCGACGGGGCGACATTTTTGAAGCCGCGTCTTTATGGCGCGCCGCGTAAGCACGGGCATCGCTAGAATCGCTCGCATGCCGATTTCAAAGCCTGCCATGTCCGCGTCCCGTCTCGTTCCTCACGCACGCCTGCGCGCGCGTGCCTGCGCCCTCGCATGCGCGTGCGCGCTCACGTCCGCGTACGCGCACGCGAGCGCCACTGAATCCGCCGTCGGACCCGCACCTGCAGACCGCGTCGAACCCAGCGAAGCCGGCCTGCCGCTGTGGGAAGCCGGCGTCGGCGCCGCCGTGTTCAGCACGCCCGCCTATCCGGCCGCCGAGCAGCACACCACGCGCACCGTGGCGCTGCCGTTTCTGCTGTACCGCGGCAAGGTACTGCGCGCCGACCAGCAAGGCGTGGGCGCGCGTTTGGTCAACACCGACCGGGTCGAGTTCGACGTCGGCTTCGCCGCCGCGCTGCCGTCGCACTCGGACGACGTGCGCGCGCGCCGAGGCATGCCGGACCTGGGCACGCTGGTCGAGTTCGGGCCGCGTGTGAAGCTGCACCTGGCGGATTTCGGAGAGCAGGGCCGGCTGCGCGTCGAGCTGCCGCTGCGCACCGTGATCGAGGCGCGCGGCGGCTTGCGGCGCCAGGGCTGGACGAGCGAGCCGCGCCTGGTGTGGCAAAAGATCGGCGCGGACCGCAACTGGACGATCGAGGGCCAGCTCGGCGCGCTGTTCGGCGACCGCCGCATCCAGCGTTATTTCTACGACGTCGCGCCGCAGTACGCCACCGCGGGGCGCCCTGAGTATCACGCCGATCCTGGCCTGCTGCTGGTGCGCACCGGCCTGTTCGGCACCTACAAGCTGAACCCGGACTGGCGCCTGTTCGGCTTCGTGCGCCTGGAAAGCTATGCCGGCGCGGCCAACCGCGACAGTCCGCTGTTCAAAAAAAATGCCGGCGCAGCGGCCGGCATTGGATTTGCGTGGACCTTCGCGCGCTCGGGCGTGCGGGCCAGCGAGTGATCAGCGCGACTTCACGAACGGCTTGCCCGCCGCCTTTGGCGCCACCGACTTGGCCATCAGGCCGGCCAGCACGACCACGGTGACCACGTACGGAATCATCTGGATCAGCGAACCCGGGATGCGGCCGACCACCGGCAGGTCGACGCCTTCGAGCTGGATCTGGATCGCGCCGAACAGGCCGAACATCAAACAGCCCAGCACCGTGAAGGTCGGGCGCCAATTGCCGAACACCAGCGCGGTCAGCGCCAGGTAGCCGGCGCCGGCCGACATGTCGCGCAGGAAGAAGCCGCTCTGGACGATGGCCAGATACGCGCCCGAGAACGAGCACAGCACGCCGGCCACGAACATCGCCAGGTAGCGGGTGCGCTCGACCGAGACGCCGGCGGCATCGGCCGCGTGCGGGTTCTCGCCGCAGGCGCGCAGGCGCAGGCCGAAGCGGCTGTGGTAGATCACCCAGTGCACGACCGGCAGCAGCAAAAAGGCCAGGTAGACCAGGATCGACTGGCCGCCGATCACGTGGCCGTACAGCCAGCCGATGAACGGGATGTTATCCAGCGCCGCCGTGCCTGGCAACACGATGTCGGTGAAGCGCGCGTCGCCCAGGTCAGGCGTGCGGCCGCCCTGCTGGAAGAAGAACTGGGCCAGCACGAAGGTCAGGCCGCTCATGGCGATGTTGATGGCGATGCCGGCCACCAGCTGGTTGCCGCGCTGGGTGATCGAGACGAAGGCCTGGACCATGGCCAGCGCCACCGAGACGGCGATGCCGGCGGCCACGCCCCACCACGGGTTGTGGGTGGCGTAGGCGACGGCGGCGGAGGCGAAGGCCGACGCCAGGATCTTGCCTTCCAGGCCGATGTCGACCACGCCGGAGCGTTCGGCGAACAGGCCGGCCATCGCGGCGAACATCAGCACCGGAGCGTTGCGGATCGTGGAGACCACGATGCTGGCGATGTGGAAGTCTTCCATGTCAGGCCTCTTTGCGGGTACGGGTCAGGTTGATGATCTTCATGAGCGCGGGCGCGTAGAAATTCTCCATCGCGCCGCAGAACAGGATGATCAAACCCTGGATGAAGATGAAGGTCTCCTGCGGGATGTTCGGCTTCTCGAGCGAGAGGTCGAAGCCGCCCTGGATCAGCGCGCCGAACAGCACCGACGACAGGAAGATGCCGACCGGGTTCTGGCGGCCCATCAGCGCGATCGCGATGCCGACGAAACCGGCGCCGGCCGGGAAATTCAAGGACAAGTAGTGGGTCGAGCCGAGCACCGAGTTGACCGAGCCGAGGCCGGCCAGCGCGCCCGAGACCAGCATCGCGACGATGATGGTGCGGCCGATCTTCACGCCGGCGTAGTGCGCGGCGTGCGCGTTCAGGCCCGTCGCGCGCAGCTTGTAGCCCCACGACGAACGCCACACCGCCACGCCGTAGATGCCCAGGGCGACGATCGCCAGCAGGAAGGTGATGTTCAGCGGCGTGTCGCCCAGCACCGGCATGATCTTGTTCAGCAGCGGCAGCGCGGCGGCATCCGAGAACACGCGCGAGGCCGGGTTCTGTTGGCCGGCCGGGATCATGTACTCGACGATCAGGAAGTTCATCAGGTTGGCGGCGATGAAGTTGAACATGATGGTCGTGACCACCACGTGGCTGCCGCGCTTGGCCTGCAGGTAGCCGGGCAGGAAAGCCCATAGCGCGCCGAACAGCATGGCTCCGATCATGCCGGCCGGGATCAGCAGCCAGGCCGGCAGATGGGCGTCGAAGGCCAGCATGGCCAGCGTCAGGCCGAGGCCGCCGACGTACATCTGGCCTTCGGCGCCGATGTTGAACAGGCCGGCCTGCATCGCGATCGACACGGCCAGGCCGGCGAAGATGAAGGTGGTGGCGTAGAACAGCGTGTAGGCCAGGCCTTCCGGATCGACGATCGCGCTGTTGACCAGGATCCGCAGCGATTCCGACGGGCTCTCGCCCAGCAGGTGGATCACCAGGCCCGCCACCAGCAGCGCCGACAGCAGGTTCAGGATGGGTAACGCAAAGCCCGTGGCCCAGCGTGGGAGTTCATTTTTCATGTCAGCTCAGCTTGATTCCGCAAGATTCAGGACTTGTGCATGCCGCCCATCAGCAGGCCGATGCGGGTGGTGTCGAATTCGTCGACCGGCAGGATGCCGGTGATGCGCCCGCCCGACATCACGATGATGCGGTCGGCCAGCGCGCGCACTTCTTCCAGCTCGACCGAGGAGAGCAGGATCGCGACGCCTTCGTCGCGCAGGCGCAGCAGCTGGGTGTGGA
>Ga0308160_10000505_pt1 | contig 73094 bp, 58 predicted proteins | sample PhyFR1_FD_201036 | JGI IMG/M metagenome (GOLD analysis project Ga0308160, IMG submission 201036) | Phyllosphere microbial communities from UC Gill Tract Community Farm, Albany, California, United States - DLSLF.R1 | ecosystem: Host-associated > Plants > Phyllosphere > Unclassified | place: USA... | reverse complement strand
TTAACTTCTTCAAGACTTCCAGATTTTACCCTTTAGGCTAAATCCTTGTTTCTCAACAAGTTTTAATCAACATCACCGCCGATGGATGTGCATTCTACAGTATTTCAGAACAGGCGCAACCCCTTTTTCCAACCTTTTTTATCGTGTGAATATTTTTTAATCATTTTATCTTTTTTTCCTACATAATTTGATCAAATTTGTTTTAATACCCTCGTTCAAAGAACTGTTAATATACTTATATTAGGTATTTTTAGCTTTAAGCACTGGCTTACGATAAAGCTCTAGGATTTTTTATGCACCACTTTCATTATGTTTGGGCTGGCCTTCTATCTTTAGGTTTGATTTCTCCTGTATATGCCAATGATTCGATTGATACTTCCGAATCTTCGGCAACAGATAACCTAAAAACCTCTCCTGCAGAAAAAATTCAAACAGCTCAACACCCTCGTCTTGAAGCATTAAAAGAATTGAAAAATGTTAAGGCGAAAGATTTAAAAGTAAATGCAAATGCATCCCAGCCTGAAATTCAAAAAGATCCCTTACAACCTTTGAATAGACAGATCTTTGCTTTTAATGATGTTTTAGATCGTCATGTAGCTCGTCCTTTAGCCATTCAATATAAAGAAAAAGTACCTACTGATGTTCGTGGGTCGTATCGTCAGTTTCGCAAAAATTTAGGCGAACCTTGGAATGTGGTCAATCAACTGATTCAAGGCCGCCCTCTTCGTGCTGCAGAATCTTTAGGACGCTTTACCATTAATACCATCACCACTTTAGGCTTTGCCGATCCTGCCCGACGTCTTGGACTGTCTGCTGAAGAAGAAAATTTTGGTACAACATTAGGTTATTATGGCGTTCCCTCTGGTGCATATTTAGTTTTACCCCTTTTTGGTCCAAGTACATTTCGTGATGGATTGGGTACCTTAGTAGATAGTCAGGCACGCCCACAAAAATACATTTTAGATGATCAGGATGGTGTTTATTGGGCAGACCAATCTTTACGTGGCATTGATGCCCGCTCACAAATTTTAGATATAGAAAATGTATTACAAGGCGATAAATATGCTGCAATTCGTGATATTTATTTGCAGCGTAAAAATTTCGCAATTGCAGAAAAAAAAGGGCTAGAATCTGAAAGCATGTTCATTGAAGATGATGTAGAGAGCACTGAGGATGAGGTGCCAGAAGATAATCAAAACAACAGCACGGATGAAATGCAAAACGATGATGTAGACACCACAACTAAATAAGTCTTTGCCGTTTATTAAAAATATGATCAGTAGAGCGTCTTTCTTTGCTGATCATTCGCTTGTTATAGTACAGCTATACATTATTACCTTAAGGATCATACAATTTCTTTATGTATTTCATTCGACCGACTCGCAATATTCCTTATTTAGATCAGGTTCTAAGTACGCTTCCAGGTGTACAAATGATTCACATAGATGATATTGATTTGTATGATCCCACAATTTTAGCAATTGCGGATGTACAAGACTATTTGACCCGTCAGTGGTCATTACCCACGATTGTGCTGGCTTTTGAAAATGAAGGCACCGCTTTAGCCCAAGCTTGGGAGCTGGGTGCTTTAGCGGGCTGGATCTGGAATAAATTACCCGTTGATCCCGTAGCGTCATTACTCAAAATTGATGCGCAATATAAACGCAATCAAGATAGTCGCGACCTACCCTCAGCTGCACATTTGCAGCAGTGTTTGCTTCCCAATCCGATTGAACTGATCAATTATAAAGTTGAAACCTTGTTTCAACCTTCTGCATATCTGTCAGGTGATTGGTACGATTACTGGAAAATCAGCGATAAAGAAATTATTTTTTATCTGGCCGATGTCTCCGGTCATGGGGTCACCAGCAGTTTATTGACTTCCTGGATGGCTGCCTTTCATGGTCGCTCTAAAACACCGCGCGAGTTGATTAAAAAGCTCAACGGCATGCTGGTTCAAGAAAATATCGAAAAACATATTACGATGATTGCCGGGGTCTTAAATTTAGAAACACATCAACTGCGCTGGTCCAGTGCAGGACATTATCCCCCTGCAATTATCTTTGAACCGAATCAACCTCCGCAAATTTTAAATACCAGCAGCTTTCCTTTAGGACTCACTGAGGATCTTGAAGTTGAAGAGTTTGAGTGTGTGCTGAATCGTCATGCGCGGTTTATTATTTGTTCCGATGGTGCACTCGAACCTTATTCTGGCGGACTGAATGAACAATTTGAAAAATTGGTCTTCGATTTACAGAATCAATCCTTTCAGGCGCCTGAACATGTTGCAGACGATATTGCGATCCTAAGTTTACGTCGAATGAATTAATCATATAATCAATGCGTTAACTTTCAACTAAGCGATATACGACCCTAGACTACTTGAGTCTATAGTAGCCCTATGTGATAATTTTAGAATCCTTCTCTGCAAATGGCATTTATATGTCAACAGGTCATGTTGAATATGCAAGCTTGAATGGAACGCATATTTTTAAGCTTATTGGCGAAGTGCGTGCCCAATCTTGTATTAGTCTAGACAAACTCCTTAGTAAAATTGAACAGCAATCGAATGTCGTTGGGGCAATCGTAGATTTAACCCAAACTACATTTATTGACAGTACTGTTTTAGGGATACTTGCCAAGCTTGGTTTAAAGCTGAAGCAAATTCACCAAATTCAGGCAGTCATGTTATCGACCAATCCGGATATGACCACCTTGGCCAATAGCATGGGCTTGGGTCAGGTTTTTGTGATCTTAAATTACTGCGGTGATCCGAAAGTATGTACCCGTGAATTGATGGAAGAACACATTACCCATAACGCTATATTAACCACTGTTTTAGATGCACATAAAACATTGATGAAGTTAAATGAAAGTAACCAAAACATGTTTGAGCCTTTGGTTAAGCAACTGCAAAAAGAGCAAGACACCATAGAACAAGTGTCTCAACAAAACGTATAAAAATTATTATTTAGGGCCATCACATGACTTTACTCTCTGTTGTACAAATGAATTCCCAAGATGATATTGAAGCCAATTTCATCGTGATCGAGTCCTTGATACAACAAAGTAAAGTAGATGGCGCAGAGCTGATTGTTTTCCCTGAAAACTTTGTCTGTTTTGCAGCTGGAAAACAACGCGAAACCGCTACGCAGTTTGAAGCTATTCAACAGCGCCTAGAAAAACTTGCGCATCAATATCAAATCTGGATTGTAGCAGGCACTCTCCCATGCCCGTTCCGTCCAGATGGCGCTGTGATTACCGATGGCCGTGTCCGTACGGTCAGTCTATGTATTAGCCCAGAACGGACTGAAGCACGTTATGACAAAATTCATTTGTTTGATGTACAAGTCGGTGATGCTGTCGGTGGATATCAGGAATCCCAATTTTTTGAGCCCGGAACAGATGTCGTTGTTGCAAAAACACCTTTCGGCAATATTGGACTAATGGTGTGCTATGACTTGCGCTTTCCTGAACTTGCCCTCACTTTACGCACTCAAGATGCAAATATACTGACCGCACCTGCAGCATTTACCTACACCACTGGTCAAATGCATTGGCAATTACTGCTACAAGCACGTGCGATGGATAGCCAATGTGAGGTTTTAGGAGCTGCGCAACAAGGCTGGCATGGTGAAAAACGCCAAACTTGGGGTCATGCCGGTGCAAGCAATAGTCGTGGTCAGATTCTAGATATTATTACTAGCGAAGGTGCGAGCTTAATTACTGTTCCTTTTGACCTTGCCGAGCAAGAAGCTGTTCGTACTTCCATGCCTTTAATGCAGCATCGTAAAATTATCAATTTCTAATTCAATTCAGCTTTATACCGAAATTTTTTCTTCTATAAAAATTACAAAATCACTGCTTATTCTTTCGTCAAAATCCCACACGATAACAGCTCAATTCAATTCACAGGGATCATAACAATGCCTTTAGAAAAAGCAGTCTATACAGCAAAAGCGAAAGCAACCGGTGGACGTGATGGACGTGCAACCTCATCCGATGGAATTTTGGATGTTCAATTAGCAGTACCTAAGGAAATGGGTGGACCAGGTGGTGGCACTAATCCGGAACAACTTTTTGCAGCAGGTTATTCAGCGTGTTTCCTTGGCGCGATGAAATTTGTTGCCAACCGCGATAAATTAAATATATCTCAAGATGCCTATATTGAAGGTGAAGTTGGTATTGGTCCGATCCCGACCGGTTTCGGTATTGAAGTGACCTTAAATATTCATTTAGAAGGGATGGATCAGGCAGAAGCCCAAAAACTGGTCGATGCTGCACATATTGTCTGCCCTTATTCCAATGCAACACGTGGCAATATCAATGTAACGTTAAATGCGATTACCTGATGAACTCCTACCCTAAAACAAAATGTTTTAGGGTAGCTTCCTAAATTATCAAAATAAATTTTATAAAAAATATAGCCTTATATTTCAAACATAAATAAGATAAGACGAATAATTAAAACCGAGTTTATAAGAAATGTCTGCGTTATTTTATGTATGGGATGCTGAACAGCATCATTTTCAAACAACAATTTCTACATTAGAACAGGCAGAATATTTTGCAACCAATCCTCAAGATTTAGGTTTTACAGAAAATCTGAAAAATTGGCTCATTGAAGTTGAAAGTATTGTGACTAATCCTGAACTTGCAGAAAATTTCGATGAAGAAATTATCCAGTTCTTTAGTAATGTAAAGGGCTTCTTTAACTTTTCTACGAATGTTTTTGTGATTGAATATTTGCAGGAAAAAAGTAAATACCTTTATAAAATATTGGTCGAAACATTGCGCAAGCATAATCTCGTTGCTTTTGATGCAAAGCATTATGTGTTTTTCAGTCGGGATGTTATTTTTCCTGACCAAAAAAGCATTGAGCAAATGTTGAATGCCGTTCAAGCAGTGACTAAAGAACAGTTATTACAATTTAAAGCAGTTCCATCAAATAGTGATAAATTGAGTAGATTCGCTTACCAATGGTTAGAGTCAAATTATAATAAATTAAAATTTACAAAAATAGAAAAAAAGCATCAATATCCTACTTCAGATAATCTCTATAGGGATATAAATTCAAATATATATGAAAGTATTTTTATTCTATGTTCAAGAAAAAAAAATGTTCTTGCTTATAGTGAATTAAGTTTGGCAAGTTACGTACAAGTTACACTAGATAAAGCAATCAAAATATTTAGAACACACCACATAAATGATAAAACCCTACAATATTTTCCAAATATTCATGGTATTGAGGGCGAGGCTAGCCATTTTAATAATCCCAAAGAACTACAACATATATTAAATCAGCTCTATGACTTTTTAATTTATGATGCAGAAAAACATAAAGATATAGAAACATTAAACCAATGGCTGAATCATGGAGATGAAAAAGAATATATTACAGGGCTAGGTGCTATCTCTCGTTTAGTCTTGGCGAAGCATGTTAATGATCCTTTATATAATCAATTGGTACAGGAAGCTTTACCCTATGTAAATAGAAATAAATTTTATAAGAATATGACTTTAGATCAATTCTATGAAAGATTAGAAATGGAAATAAAAGAGATTTTAGAAAAATAAGCTAATTTCATACCTACCAAAATATAAGATGCACTTTATAAGTACATCTTATATTTAAAAATTACAGAAAAACTCTCTACTCCGCCGCTTCATTGGTGACTCGAAGCACTTCTTCCAAGGTGGTTTTTCCTGCGATTACTTTGCGCAAACCATCATCCCGAATAGAACCCGACTGTTTACGTGCATAGGTTTCAATTTCATATTCCGCAGCATTGCCATGCACCAGACGGCGCATTTGATCATCGACCGGGACAATTTCATAAATGGCAGTACGTCCGATAAAGCCGGTATGCGAACAGTGTTCACAACCTTTCGGTTGCGGTAATTTCAGTTCAGTGCCGACATCTAAATGGCGGAAAATTTCTGTTTCAAAAGCATCCGCTTCATGCCATGTTGCGCAACGTGGACATAAGGTACGAACCAAACGCTGAGCAATCACACCAATTAAAGAACTCGCAAGTAAAAACGGCTCAATCCCCATGTCTTTTAGGCGTGTCACTGCACCAATCGCAGTATTGGTATGCAAGGTTGAAAGGACTAAATGACCTGTAAGAGATGCTTGCACGGCAATTTCTGCTGTTTCCAAATCACGAATCTCGCCCACCATCACAACATCAGGATCCTGACGCAACATGGCTTTTAAAGCACGGGCAAAAGTCATGTCCACTTTGGTATTGACCTGAGTCTGCCCTATACCTTCTAACTGATATTCGATTGGGTCTTCAGCGGTTAAAATATTTTTTGAGCCGTCATTCAGGTCGGACAATGCCGCATATAAAGTCGTGGTTTTACCCGAGCCTGTCGGTCCGGTCACCAGAATAATGCCATGCGGACGATGTACCAGATGGGTTAAACGCTCATAATCAGGCTGCATTAGGCCCAAGTGGGTCATATTTAAACGCCCGGCTTGCTTGTCCAGCAAACGCATTACCACACGTTCGCCATGCGAGGATGGCAAAGTCGATACACGCACATCCACTTCACGTCCTGCCAGCCTTAAAGACATACGGCCATCTTGCGGAACACGCTTTTCGGCAATATCCAGTTTGGCCATAACCTTAATACGCGACACCAAAAGTGGCGCCAGTTCACGGCGTGGCTGGACAATTTCTCGCAGTTGCCCGTCAACACGTAAACGCACGGATAATTTTTTTTCAAAAGATTCAATATGAATATCAGAAGCACCGACGCGAATGGCTTCGGACAATAATGCATTAATCAGTCGGACAATCGGTGCATCATCTTCCTGATCCATCAGGTCTTCAGCTTCAGGCACCGAGTCGGCCAGACTGAGTAAATCGGGATGATCTTCCAGACCTGCAGCCACTTGCTGCGATTCGCCGGTATCTCCGGCAAAGCTTGAACTGAGCAATTGATGAAATTCTTGTTCGCTACATAATTGATGCTGTGCAACATGACCTAAATAGCGACGTGCTTCTTGTATAGCCAGCAATGGGGTATTCTCACGGCGCACAATAAAGGCTTGATCACCCTCGTATCGAAGCAATACGCCATGACGCTTGGCAAAACTATAGGGTATTTGTAATTGTTTAAGTATTTGCATCAAAGTTTATAATGATGAATAAATTGATTTGAGTGTACTCTAAGCATAAGACAGCGTGAAGTCTGTTTTTACTGATTAAGCAATAAAGGAAATGTGCCGTTGTCTAAAAGCAATGAATTGATCGAACCAGAGCGCCCGAATTTAAAATGGTGGGGTGAACACACTTTTGAATTGAATCAGCCCAAAGCATGGCAGTTTGGTTCGCTGTTATTTCGTCTGACCCGGGGTCTGCAAGAATGGCGAATGGAATTTCATCGCCCTCAGGTTCAGTATGACTATGAACAGAAATGGCATCAAATTGAAGATCCGAATTTTGGATTTCCACAACCGGTCAAAGTAGAACGCTATATGTTCAAGTCAACGCAAAATAAGTTGCAGCTTATGCCGCGTTTGGCTGATCGTTCCGTAGTGATCAAACCTGTTGATCCGATTTATATTCCTGCCGGACAACGCGGAACGTTGTATATCAGTACTCCATTATGGATTGCCGGTTTTGTCGATGGACAGAAAGATCCCCTGTTTGATATTCCAGTGATTCTGCCTAAAGATACCTGGTTTGGACCCAATCATCGCACGGGGGAAATTTGCTATGCCACTGCGGTCGATGGACGTACTGAACTGCATCAGTTAAAACCTCGCGCCTTTCGTGCTGTCACCCCGATTGAATTTCATAATACCAGCCATCAACAGTTACGCTTTGACCGGATGAATGTGCCGGTTTCTGCTCTCCCGCTGTTTTATAGTGAAAGTACCGGACGCTTATGGACTTCACAAATTAAAGTTTTGCATGAAGGTCTGGATCGGCCGCCTCGAATCCGGATTGAAAACCGTACCCCGCCGCATGCAGGCGAAGTGATGTATCTGCATCCGCCACGCGCTCCCGCAAGTGCTTTGTTTAATATGTTTGATTCATTTTTCTAGGGGGCGACATGGCAGATTCAAATATTCCAAAAGAAATCACCCAAAGCGTCAAGGGGATTTTTACCAATATCAATACGGAACGCCTGACCGAAATTTTAGTGGCCGTGATCTTGTCCATTATTGGTTTCCTGATTGCCCGCTTTGTCTCGAATGCCTTTATTCGCACCATCGGCTCACGTTTCAATGCGCATCAAAGTCTGGTTTGGCGACGCGGTATTTTCTATTTCATCTTCCTGATTTTCGTGATGGCCAGCCTTAAAGAAGCCGGCTTTAAACTGAGTGTATTTTTAGGGGCTGCCGGTATTTTAACCGTCGCCTTGGGTTTTGCTTCACAAACTTCTGCTTCCAACTTAATCAGTGGCTTGTTCCTGATTGGTGAAGGTTCTTTTGAAATTGGCGATACCGTACAAATGACCCTGATTCGTGGTCATACCATTGAAGGTGAAGTGATTTCAATTGACCTGCTTTCGGTGAAACTGCTGACTCAGGACAATGTCTATGTGCGTGTACCCAATGAACAGCTGATTCGTGCACCGGTTTATAACCTGTCCAAGTTTCCGATTCGGCGTATTCCCATTACTTTAGCCATCAACTTTCATGAAGACATCATTAAAGTGCGTGAAGTTCTGCTGGATGTTGCCAACAAATATCCACTGGTTTTAGCCGATCCAAAACCTGCCGTGACCGTCACAGCCTTCCGTGAATCCTCGATTGAACTGTTATTTGCCATCTGGTGTGACCGTGAAAACTTTTTAAAAGTTCGGGATGAGATGCAGGAACGCATCCGTAATGGTTTCCTGGATAACCAGATTGAAATCCCAGTGCCGAAAATGGGCTTTGTCGATCGACCTGCGAATGTTCAGCCTTTAACTGAGGAAGACATTGCCCCATATGCCAATGCCAAAGAAGTGCAGCGTGAGCCGGGTTTAAAATAGATTTTCTCGTTCATCTCAATCCGATTTATTTTTACCTCTCCCTTGCGAAGCATTGCTTCTCATCTCCTATAAAGGAGAGGGAACTTCTCCTTCTCTTGCTCCATATATGGCTCAGGGAGAAGGTCGGGATGAGGGATTTGTTTTTCCCCCCTCTGGAATCGGGGCGATATAGGCAATCACCAACATCACAAAGCCTGCGCCCAGGAATGAAATCACCCGGGTTAAAGTCCCGATATGCGATAAATCAAATAGCACCAGCTTCAAGGTGACAATCACTAAAATGCTGCCACCCAAAATCCAGACGGAACGCAATTGTTTTCGGCTGGCAAGGCTCATGGTCATAAAGGCCAAACTGACCCAAAGCAAAGTCAGACTGAGTTGAACCGTACCATCTTCCCATAAAGCAAGTTCATTAAATGGCGTGCCCAAATACATGTGTAATGCACGTAGCACAATATAACTGCTGAGCCAGAGCAGGCTGAGCACCATGAGCACCGCCACGATGCCTTTATCCAAGCCCGTTTTAACCTGCAATGACAACATCCAGATAAAGCACGCCAGCATGGCGATACTGACCAGATCAAATGGATTAATGATCGGTAAAAAATAGCCTTGGAATGCTTGTTGGGTAAACAGCTGCGAACAGATAATCCATGTTGCCATCAGCACCAGGCTAGTGCGTGCTTGCCAGAACATTTTCCAGTCTGGATTATCCACCTGCCAATAACACCAGGCACAGAACAGCAAAGGCAAAATCACCACACTGATATAAGGCATGCTCGGAACCAAAGTTAAGCTGGTCATGGCAAGGCTGGTTAAAGTCCCAAAACTGACCCACTCTTTTTCAGTCCGCACGCCCAACATTGGACGCAGCCATAATGCAGTCAGCATCAAGCCGGAGAATGCAAAACCTACCCGATCAAAAGCAGACTCCCATACAATAATGCCCTGCTTGCTCTGGTCAATCACCATAATGAATGCAAATACAAAAACCGGAATTAAGCCCAGCCATTTAGGAAATAACCATGTCCAGGTGGCTTTGCAACGTAACAGGACTTCATTCATCAGCAGATATAGTCCGCTGACCATCAACAGACTTATCACAAGTTGATGAGAACCATCAATTCCATCCAGCAACAGCACAATCAACATGGTGGTGGCAGACAGCATCTGCAAACAGTGAAAAGCGATGGTTGAATTGGTCAGCTGATTCCTAAATGTCTCTCGGCTATTGGCGACCAGCACCACAGCAAAATAGCTCAGGCATAATCCCCAATACATTTCACGTGGAAATTCATTCAGCTCGACCAGATAATAAAGACTGGATAAGCCCGCAACAATCAGCAAGCCCATGGCCAGATAACGGCTGATCTCCGACTTGCGATACAGAGCATACGTAAAGATGATCAGCCCTTCAACGGCCCAGCCAATCACGCTCCATTGTTCTGATAGCAAAATGGGCGGAATCACCGCCAGAAAAATCAGCATTAAACTAAAATAGCTTTGTGAAATCAGTTGCACCGCCTGATTGCGTTTAGACAATTGATACAAGCCTGCATACACGACTGCAAAAGCCAGACTTGCACCTGCTTGCCAAAGCATCTCTTCAAAATGCATTAAATAAATAAAAATATAACCAATAATCGGGGCGCCAAAAATCAGGGCAATATCCAAAGCAGGTTTCAGTTTGAATTGCGCCAGATCCTCTTTGGCAATCAGCTGGCTAAAGCGAAAACTCAGCCAGACAAATATCGCGGTATGCACAATCACCAATAAAGTTAGAGTATTTCGTTCCTGTTCTTCACCCTGATAAAAGGCATAACCTCCTCCAACAATCACCGTCATTAAAAAGGCAATCTGATTGAGGGTTTTCCAGGGACGTAATGTGCTTAACACGGCAACAGCCAGATTAATCACCACATAATAGGCAGTCAATTCAATCGCGGTCGCATTGCGAACCGGCAAGGTAAACGGTGCGATATAGGCAATGATCATTGCCATCAAGGCCAGTTCAATGGATTGTTGTTTTAGGCTTAGCGCAAGTGTCACGCCCATAATGACAGCAAAGCACAATGCCGCCATGCCTAGAGTCGGAATCACGGCGTTGTAATAGGCAAAGAATAAGGTCAAGAATAATGCAGCTAAACCCAAGCCTTCCAAAGCCAGTGCAAAACTGCGGTTTTTAGTCTGGAACCAATACCCCAATGCGGTAACTGCGGCACTGACACTGGCCACAATCGCCAGTTTCAGTGCAAGACTGAGTTGCCAATGTTCGGTGGCAAAACGCAGTAATAATACGATACCCATCACCAGCACCAATATAGCGGCTTTTAAAACAGGATTTCCTTGAAAGATCCACCGCTTTAACTGATCAATCAGCTCTAATGAAGCTGAGGCAGTTTCAGATTCTGCAAGTTGAGGGGGCGGATTTTCGACAGTAGAAGACAGGTTGATTGGCGCCTGATGTAATCGCGTTTGCACCTGGTTTAATAAGCCTTCTAAACGGCGTAACCATCTCAGAAAGAAAAAAATCCACGCGGTAATGCCCAGACCCACGGCAAAACCCCACTCCATTGCACCACCGACAAGGGCAACAATTGAGGAAAGATATAAAGGAACTTTAGAGGTTTCCTGAACTGAAAGATTTGTTTCTGCAGCAATTTTCACTGCGGGTGTCTGGATGGCATCGACATATTGCATCACGCTCATGACAAAGGCCAAGCCACATAAATACGTGAATACGCGTACATCTAAAAACCAAGACCCCACGCCGACAATAATCAATACCATCAGCCAAATCATCCGGATTTCGCTCTGCCCTTTGCGCATCTTTTCTTTATCTCAATCCTTTTGACTTGATCATACATCAGCTCGGACTTTGATTTTTAAGCATTCATCAGATATTCGGTAACACGCTTGTTTGATGATGTGTCTATGTTCATGTGCAAAATCACGTACAATAAGCTCGATATTTGAATTAGGAATCTTTCAATGCCACCATTTGTTTTGGTCGATGGCTCATATTTTTTATTTCGTGCGTACCATGCACTGCCACCACTAACCACTTCGACTGGTTTACAGACCAACGCAATTCGTGGTGCCATTTCTGCGATTCAAAAGTTGATGCGTCGTATTCAACCGACCCATATGGCGGTGATTTTTGATACTCCTGAACCGACTTTCCGTCATGCACTTTCATCGATTTATAAAGGCGACCGTCCAAGTATGCCGGAGGAGCTTTCTCAGCAGATTCCCTATCTTCACAACCTGATCCGTGCTTTAGGTATTCCTTTGCATACCCTGCCAGGCGCTGAAGCGGATGACGTGATTGGTACACTGGCTAAACGTGCTGAAAAAGCCGGTTATCAGGTCCTCATTTCCACTGGCGATAAAGACATGGCTCAATTGGTCACTGACAAAGTGACCCTGGAAGACAGCTTTAAAGACAAGCCAATGGATGTCGATGGCGTATTTGAGAAATTCGGGGTGTGGCCGAATCAAATTATCGATTATTTAACCCTGATGGGCGATGCCTCGGATGGCATTCGTGGTGTACCGGGCGTGGGTGCAAAAACAGCTGCTAAACTTTTAAACGAATACGGTTCCATTGGCGGCATTTTAGAAAATGTCGATAAAATTAAAGGCAAAGTTGGCCAAAGCATTAAAGACAATGTCGAAGGCATTACCCTGGATCATCAGCTGGCAAGTATCGTCTGTGATCTTGATATGGGTCTCACCTATGAAGATCTTAAACTTCTGGACCCCAATGTCGAAGAACTGCGCCGCCTGTATACCGAACTTGAATTCCGTAACCAGTTACAGTCGCTCGATCATCCCAATAATCCGAATAATTCAGCTTATAAACAGGCCTCTAAAGGAATTGAAACTTCTGTAGATACCGCAGTCGTGGTGAATACCGAAGCTGAGGCAGAGCTGACCAGCGTGGATGACCAACTGGGTAAAGCTACTTATCATACTGTTTTAACCCAGCCAGACTGGGAGCAGCTTTTCCAGCGCCTAAGTCGCGAAAAACGCTTTGCCTTTGATACCGAAACCACCAGTCTGGATTATCGTATTGCCGAGATGGTCGGTTTTTCAGTGGCTTTCGATGCCAACGATGCCTACTATATTCCGCTTGCGCATGACTATGAAGGTGCGCCTGAACAGCTGAACCGTGAAACCATCCTTGCGCAAATCAAACCAATTCTAGAAGATGCCAGCATTGAAAAAATTGGTCACCATCTAAAATATGATGCCCACATCTTGCAAAATCACGGCATTGAATTACAAGGCTGGTATTTCGATACCATGCTGGCCTCTTATGTTCTAAATTCTGTGGCAACACGTCACGGTATGGATGATGTGGCGCGTGTCTATTTAAGTCATTTGACCACCACCTTTGAACAAGTGGCCGGCAAAGGGGTTAAACAGAAAACCTTTAATCAAATCGAGATTGAAACAGCCGCGCATTATGCTGCTGAAGATGCGCATGTGACCTATCGTCTCTATGAAGTGCTGTCTAAAAAATTAAAAGCCGTGCCTGAACTTGATGGCATTTTGCATAATATTGAAATGCCGGTTGCCCGTGTTCTGACCATGATGGAAGAAAACGGTATCGAGCTGGATCTGAAATTTCTGGATCAATTGAGTGTAGATTTTTCCAATACCATTCAAAACCTGGAAAGCCAGATTATTGAAATGGCAGGACAAAGCTTTAATGTCAGCTCACCAAAACAGGTCGGTGAAATTCTATTTGATAAACTTGGGCTGAAAGGCGGCAAAAAAACCGCGACCGGACAATACAGTACCAGTGAAAGTATTCTGGAAAAAATTGACCATCCCATCACCGCTTTAATTTTGGAATACCGCGGTCTGTCTAAACTGAAAAGCACCTATACCGATGGCCTGCAAAAACAGGCCAACAATGACAGCGGACGTGTGCATACCAGTTACCATCAGGCTTTAACCGCAACCGGGCGTTTATCTTCAACCGATCCTAACCTGCAAAACATTCCGATTCGTGCCGAAATTGGTCGTCAAATTCGTAAAGCCTTTATTGCCCCTGAAGGTCGGGTCTTGCTGGCAGCCGATTACTCACAAATTGAACTGCGTTTAATGGCGCATCTTTCCCAGGATGAAGCTTTGGTCGATGCCTTTAAGCATGGCCAAGATGTGCATCGCCGTACCGCCGCTGAAGTATTGGGCATCGCACTGGAAGACGTGACCAATGACCAACGCCGTCAAGCCAAAGCCGTCAATTTCGGACTTTTATATGGCATGTCGGAATTTGGCCTGATTCGTCAACTGGGCTTTACCCGCCAGGAATCACAGGACTATATCAAGCAGTATTTCCACCGTTACCCGGGCATTTACGAATACATGCAACGTACGCGTCAGATTGCCTTGGAACAGGGTTTTGTCGAAACCATTTTTGGCCGCCGTTTATATACGCCTGATATCGACGCCCGTAATATGATGGTGCGTAAAGGTGCTGAACGTGCAGCGATCAATGCACCTCTTCAAGGCAGTGCCGCCGACATCATTAAAATGGCGATGGTTGAAGTCGATAAAATGCTACCGAAAAATCAGGCCAAAATGCTGTTACAGGTACACGATGAATTGGTATTCGAAGTCGATGCCTATATTGCTGATGAGCTTGCACTAAAACTGGCTGAAGTAATGCAATCAGTAGCCAAACTTTCAGTACCTTTAATTGTCGAAGTCGGTAAAGGCATGAATTGGGATGAGGCGCATTAATTACTGCTTCTTGTGTTCCCTCTCCTTTTAGGAGAGGGCTAGGGAGAGGTTATTTTTAAAGTAGATATCCCTCACCTAAGCTCTCTTACGCTTTACTTGAAAGCAATGCTTTCAAGTTCGCTCAGGGAGAGGAACTGTCAATATTTTCCATATAGCATTTCAACAGGCAATAAAAAAGGACTCCATCGAGTCCTTTTTTATTGAGCAAATTTTAAAGCCCTGTTAAAAGCACAATCGCCACTTGATTCATGATGATTTCAGCAATATACAAGGTCAAGAACGCAATGATTGGAGATAAATCAATCATCCCCATATTCGGCAAAATACGACGGAATGGTGCCAATAACGGTTCTGCCAGCTCTTGAATCACTTCAATATAAGGTGAGCGAGACTGTGTAAACATCACCACCCAACTTAAAATAATCGTCGCAAAAATCAAATAACGACAGAAACGAATCAAGTCCTGAATCATGGTGACAAAAGTCAAAATCACCAAATGCACCGGACTATTCGGCATGGCACCGGATAAATACATCACCCCGAAAATCTTGAGTAAATATAAAAGTACCACCAACGCCAAAGCCGCCAGGTTCACACGACCTTTTCCTACAGTGGGAAAAATACGACCAAAGACATCAACGATTTTCGTGGCTTTTACCGTAGACATGACCACCGGATTATAAGCATTCACCGCTGCCAACTGCATGAGAAAACGGAAGAACACGAGCAAAATCGCTACGTTAATGATAATGCCAAAAATTAGCGCAGAGTTTGCACCCATACTGGAACTTTCCTAAATAAAAACGAGTTATTTGCTACTTTCACTTAGCTCTTGAGCAAGTTCCTGACTGCGCTTTTGAGCTGCAGCCAAAGCGGCCTGAATATTTTGAGAGATTTGTGCACGGTCAAAGACTTCAAGTGCAGCCTGAGTTGTGCCATTTGGAGAGGTTACGTTTTTACGTAATTCTGCAGGTGAATTTGCACTGGTGATCGCCATTTGCGCAGCACCTAAAGCCGTTTGTAAAGTTAACGCTGTCGCCACTTTCTCATCCAGACCCAAGTTTTTTCCTGCACGAATCATGCTTTCCATCATATAAAAGAAATATGCTGGACCAGAACCAGACACTGCAGTAACTGCATCAATCTGTGCTTCGGTATTCACCCAAATCGTTAAACCGGTTGCTGCCAGAACCTGGCTTGCCAGCTCACGATCCTTGCTATCCACTGCGTCAGTCGCATACAAACCATGTGCCCCTGTTTGTACCAAGGCAGGTGTATTCGGCATTACCCGAACAATTCGGTCGGTGTTTAGCAGATTCGCGATGGTTGCAATTTCAGCCCCCGCAACAATCGACATCACCAATTTACCGTCAAATAAACCTTTAAGCGGTTTTAATACGCTCGCCAACACTTGTGGCTTCACCGCAAAAAGTACGATATCGGCATCACGAATGGCAGCAATATTATCATCGGTGACATGCACATCTTTTTCTTCTAATAAAAGACGTACTTTTTCAACCGGATCAGAAACTGTAATACGTGTCGGTGGCAAACCACGCGAAATGAGTCCGCCAATTAAGGCTTGAGCCATATTACCGCCACCAATAAAACAAATATTACAATTTAAAGCTGCACTCATGAATCAATACTCGACTTAGAATTTTTTAACGAAGAGATCAAATTTGGTTGCCAACCACCGACTTCACAATATTCAGATTGAGCTAACCAAAACCCTTTCGGTGTAAAAACACCAAGCATAACATTATCTATGCTTAATATTTGAATTGTATAACGCTGCCAAGGAAAAATTTGTGCTTCCTGGATGGCTTTTTTTAACGGCCAGGTTCCCACTCGTCCATGCAAATGAATTTTTTCTCCGCCTTGGCGCATGACCAGATTCAATTCTTTGCCTAACAACGAGGCTGACAATCCAATTTTTGCAGTTTCTGTAACATACTGTCCACAAAGCACTTTAATATTTTGGTTTAATTCTAAACGGATTACTTGCGCTGAAACATGAGCTTGTTTTTTTTCAGCCAGATATTCTGCTGAACTTAATCGATAAAGTTTTTGTTGATAACGCACATAATAATATTGGTTCCAGTGCAATGCTGCCTGTGCATCGGATTTGGATGCAATCACTTCCTGCAACAGGCGTTCCACCATTTCAAAACTCGGACGATAAATCTCCTGCCCTTTCATCCAGACGGATAACAGTTGTCTTTGACGCGCGCTGGATAATTGAGATAATTTTTTTAAATCCAGTTCAGTTGCCGATCCGCAAAGTGCTAAATCTTGCTGTAGTACGTCTTGCAGAATTTCGTCAGCATCTTGCATTAAATAACTGGTACGGCTGAGTGCCTGTTGCATTTTTGGATAACGATTTTCTAACACTGGCCACAATTCATGACGGCACCAAGCGCGATCATAATGGCGATCTAAATTGGTGGGATCTTCAATATTTTGCACATTGAGTTGGGCTGCCCATTGGCAAATCTGCTCACGCGAGATATCGAGCAGCGGTCGCCAGATCGTGAATTGCGCGCGAACATCGACCTGTTTCATGGCAGCTAAACCCTGCACTCCGGCACCGGAGAGCAAACGCAACATTAAAGTTTCCGCCTGATCTTGCTGATGATGCGCCAGAACTAAAATTTCATTGGGTTTTAAATGCTTTGAATAAGCTTGATAACGTGCGCTACGTGCCTGTTGTTCCAAGTTGCCGGCTTGTACCTCGACCCTTTCTACAATATAAGGCACATTCAGCTCAGCACATTGATCAGTTACAAACTGTCCCCAATCTGCACTACTTTCTTGCAATTGGTGATCGATGTAGATGGCACGAATTTTTTCAGGATATAAATCAGACATCAGATGCAACAACAGCATGGAATCCATGCCGCCACTACATCCAATTAAAAAAGTGCTCTCGATAGGAAAGCACTGGATTTGTTTTAAGACGCCAGACCTAAATTGTCGCTGCCAAACTTCATTAAACGCTGGTAACGTGCTTCGCATCTTTCATTCGCATCCATCGATTGCAATTCTTCTAAAGCCTGTTGTAACACATCTTTAAGAGCTTGCATGACTTGTTCAGGCTGCAAATGCGCACCTTCACCTTCATCCACTACATATTCCACAATACCCATTTTTTGTAGTTTTTCAGCAGTCAATGCGAGCGCTTCACTGGCTTGTTCAGCTTTTTCCGCAGTTTTCCATAAAATGGATGCACAACCTTCAGGTGAAATCACAGAGTAAATACTGTGAGACAGCATCACCACACGGTCTGCCACACCAATACCGAGTGCACCACCTGAACCGCCTTCACCCAATACGGTTGCAATCACAGGCACTTTCAAGCTTGAAAGCTGTGCCAGACTGGTTGCAATGGCTTCTGCCTGACCGCGTTCTTCTGCACCCACACCAGGATATGCACCCATGGTATCAATAAAGGTAAATACTGGCAGATTAAATCGTTCTGCCATGTCCAGTAACCGCTGTGATTTGCGATAACCTTCAGGATTACTCATCCCGAAGTTGTGTTGCAATTTTTCACGCGTGCTACGGCCACGGTGTTGTCCAACAATCATGACTGGCTGACCATTAAAACGTGCCAAGCCACCGATCATTGCACCATCATCACCAAACAACCGATCACCATGTAAAGCATCGAATTCAGTGAAAATTTCACCAACATAATCCAAAAATTGCGGACGTTCTGGATGACGTGCAATTTGAACCGTTGTCCATGCTTTAGATTGAGCAGCTTTATTTTTCATAGGTCGACCATTATCCCGAAACTAACAATAGCTTGTTAACCAATAACTTGTTAATAGATAAATTGTTCCGACTGAATATTCAATTCAATATCCCAATGCTTGAACTGCACCTGTTCATCGTGCAAGTCTGCTACAAGCAAAGGCCATTGTTTGGCATCGCCAGAAACGCTTAGTTGCCATTGTTGCTCATTGTCGACACTTAATTCAATGGCAGGAAGCATCTCATCGCTACGACTATGATTCAGCAAAACGGCAAGACGAAGCAATAGACTTAGGTAAACTAATTTGCTACCGCCCACCTTCATCACATCCACTCGGCTATCACTGCGTAACTTACGACGATGATGTGCCACCAAGTGTGAAAGATGGTTTTGATCAATTTGTGAGAAGCCGGCAATATCTGAATGTTGTAACAAATACGCCCCGTGACGGTGGTAACCGGCATGACTAATTGCCAAGCCAATTTCATGTAAATATGCTGCTCGGCGCAACAAATCGCTATCTTCACTGTTTAAATTCAGTGCCTTAGCCACACCATCAAATAAATGCTGCGCAGTTTTCACCACACGTTCAGCCTGTTTGGGATCGGCATTATAACGTCCCATCAAAGCCTGTACACTTCGGTCGCGGATATCTTCGTGCTGAAAACGACCCAGCAAGTCATACATCACACCTTCGCGTAATGCACCATCGGAATACACCAGCTTGTTCAATTCAAGCACATCGAACACAGCATATAAAATGGCAAGCCCTGCTGGCAAAACTGCTCGGCGGTCTTCTTTTAAACCATCAAAATCGACTTCAGAGATATGCTTAAATTTGAGTAATTTTTCTTTGAGTTTTTCTAGACCTTCGCGAGTCAAGTTCTCTTGCGCATCGCTCCAGCCCATATTTACGGTAATTTGACGACAGGCTTTAATGGTGCCGCTTGAACCGACAACCGTATCCCAACCCGCTGTTTTATAGGTATTGGCAATCCCTGAAAGTTCTTTACGTGCAGCAACCACCGCTTTATCAAAATTTTTCTGGTTAATTTCACCATCACTAAAATAAGCTTTGGTAAAGGCTACGCAGCCCATTTGTAAAGATTCGGTATGAATTGGCTCGAATTCCTCACCAATAATCAGTTCTGTAGAACCACCACCAATGTCAATCACCAGACGACGGCCACTATTGGCCATGGTATGCGAGACACCCAAATAAATCAGACGTGCTTCTTCACGACCGGCAATGATTTCAATCGGCTTGGGTAAAATTTCTGCGGCTTTTTGAATAAATTCATGACCATTCTTGGCTTGACGTAAAGCATTGGTGGCTACAATTCGCATCCGCTTCGCTTGCACTGAACTTAAGCGTCCGACAAAACGTGCCAAACAGGCCAGACCACGCTGCTGTGCGGCTTCAGTCAGATTTTTATTTTCATCCAGACCTGCAGCCAGTTGTACTTTTTCTGACATTGAAGCAACTTTCTTTACTTCGCCATGGTCTACACGCGCAATAGCAAGATGAAAACTGTTCGACCCCATATCGATGGCAGCAAGTAACTCTTCATCAATCAAAAAATCTGACATTATTCAACAAACCTATAAGAATTATGCTTAGAGTAATTCACATACATGCAATTTAAAAGCCATTTATAAACACAAATAAAGCAGTTTTTATATTTTTAATGATTGACAATTGCATGACACGATTACCAATATCGTGAGCATCAATTAGACAAACTCATTATAATGTCTGAAAATCTACATATCCCACTACATAGTTAAACGAGGCTATGTAATACTTATAGATATAAAACTATCTTAAAATTTTATTTGGAGCATATCCATGTCTGGCAATATCGTAAACACAACTGATGCAAACTTCGAAGCTGACGTTTTACAATCTGACGTTCCTGTACTTGTCGATTTCTGGGCAGGCTGGTGTGCACCATGTAAAGCTATTGCCCCTGTATTAGAAGTACTTTCTACAGAATTTGAAGGCAAAGTTAAAGTTGTTAAAGTTGACGTAACTGCTTGTGAAGCAACTGCCGTGAATTACAACATCCGCAACATTCCTGCATTATTAATGTTCAAAAATGGTGAAGTCGTTGCGCAGCAAGTAGGCGCAGCACCAAAATCTAAATTGACTGCATTTATTGAAGAAAACATCTGATTCAAAAATAGTCCAATTTAATCCAATACGCTATCTCCGGATAGCGTATTTTTTTCGTCTATAAATTGACAAAAGCTGTATTCTCTCTTATATTGCATGTTCAAGGAATAAAGGATTTTCAATCCGCAATTTTCTTACAAGACACAACACATAAGATCGCCGCTCGGCAACAGAAATTGTTTTTACACTTTTTTCTTCGAAACAATGAATCAGATCTCTGAATTGTTATTGTGCAAATACAATTACGTTACTTTTTTTGCGTGCAAGCGGCTGAATGTTGCTCCCTTTCCTCATCTCTATTCCAGAATTTTGATTCTATCAGACCCCCTATGAATTTAACTGAACTCAAGAAAAAACCGATTGGCGAACTCATCAAGATTGCCGAGTTTATGGGCCTAGAAGGAATGGCTCGTAACCGTAAGCAAGACATCATTTTTGCCATCTTAAAACGCCATGCAATGAATGGCGAAGAGATTTTTGGTGATGGTGTTTTAGAAATTCTATCTGATGGTTTTGGTTTCCTCCGCTCTGCAGCAGGTTCATATCTTGCAGGTCCTGATGACATTTATGTCAGCCCATCTCAAATTCGTCGCTTTAACTTGCGTACTGGTGACACCATCACAGGTACGATTCGCCCACCGAAAGAAGGCGAACGCTATTTTGCTTTATTAAAAGTGAATCAGATTAACTACGACACACCTGAAAACTCACGTAACAAAATATTATTCGAAAACTTAACGCCTTTGTTCCCAACTGAACAGTTGGTGATGGAATTGGGTAACGGTACCACTGAAGACTTAACCTCGCGTGTGGTTGACTTGGTTGCGCCGATTGGTAAAGGTCAACGTTCAATTATTGTTGCACCGCCTAAAGCCGGTAAAACCATGCTGTTGCAAACCATCGCGCAGTCGATTGTGCGTAACAACCCTGAATGTTTCCTCATTGTGCTTCTGATTGACGAACGTCCGGAAGAAGTGACCGAAATGGAACGTACCGTTCGTGGTGAAGTGGTTGCATCAACCTTCGATGAATCTCCTGCCCGTCACGTACAAGTGGCTGAAATGGTCATCGAAAAAGCAAAACGTCTGGTTGAACACAAAAAAGACGTGGTAATTCTGCTTGACTCAATCACTCGTTTGGCACGTGCCTATAACACGGTTATTCCTTCATCAGGCAAGGTATTGACTGGTGGTTTAGATGCACATGCACTTGAACGTCCTAAACGCTTCTTCGGCGCAGCACGTAATATTGAAGAAGGTGGTTCATTGACCATCATTTCTACTGCCTTGATTGAAACTGGCAGTAAAATGGATGACGTGATCTACGAAGAATTCAAAGGTACAGGTAACCAGGAAATCACGCTTGATCGCCGTATTTCTGAAAAACGCGTATTCCCTGCGATGAATATCAAGAAATCCGGTACACGTCGTGAAGAACGCCTCATGAGCGAAGATAATCTGCGTAAAGTTTGGATTCTGCGTAAGCTGCTTCACCCTATGGATGAATTGGCGGCAATGGAATTCTTGCTCGATCGTATGAAAGAAACCAAAACTAATGATGATTTCTTCGATCAAATGAAACGTAAAGCAACTAGCTAATTCGATTCATTATTATTTTATCTATAAAAGGCTATCTCTAACGGTAGCCTTTTTATTTGGTTGACTTTGTTTACATAAAACTACAATTGGTCTTTTTTATTGTAAACTTTTATGCAAGTTTATGATTGTTAAAATATTCATACAAAAAATACTATAGTTTTTAGCAAGTTATTTAGTACTTATCCAATATAAACCCTCCACTTGATTGTTATTTTCTGTTAATAAATTGCTCATTTTTCATCATTTTTATCATTTTTCGTCTGCTGCCTAGTAGTAATTCAAAATGCGCAGTGATAGCATATTTGCAGACCAGTTAGACTGCCTTTGCATTGTTACTGCCTAACAAATATTAGGAAGAATAAAAGCACTCAACAGGCTAACATAGGTTTTTTTTAATCTCATATTTTAGAGAGTGATGCCATGTTATTCAAAAAAATCGCTATTGCTGCTGCAGTTGCTACTACTTTAGCTTTCGTTGGTTGTGCTAAAAAAACTGAAGACGCTGCTGCTGACGCTAACTCTGCTGCATCTGAAGCTGTAGTTGCTGCATCTGAAGCTGAAGCTGCTGCTTCTGCTGCTACTGTTGAAGCTGCTCCTGCTGCTGACGCTGCTGCTTCTCAAGCTGCTGACGCTGCTTCTGTAGCTGTTGACGCTGCTGCTGACGCTACTGCTGCTTCTGAAGCTGCACCTAAAGCTCAATAATCTTTACGATTATTAAGTAAAAAAAGAGAGCCTTTGGCTCTCTTTTTTTATGTCTAAAATAAAGTTCAATAAAATAAAAATTATCTCATCTTATTTTCACCTACGACATTACTTCTTACCATAGCCTACTTCACCTTCACCTTCACTCAAGGGATAGCGCTTGGCAAATTTAAAATAAAAAAAAAGCAGATCAATCGATCTGCTCATTTCCTACGCGCTGGCGGAATTTCTGCCCTGCACGGAATGTGACTACACGGCGTGCAGAAATTGGAATTTCTTCACCCGTTTTCGGGTTTCGACCTGGGCGTTGACGTTTATCACGCAACTCAAAGTTACCGAACCCCGAAAGTTTTACTTGTTCGCCTGAGATTAGCGCTTGGCTAATCTCATCGAAGAACAACTCGACCATTTGTTTTGCTTCACGACGGTTTAAACTCGTGAGCTCACTTAAATGATCAGCCATTTCTGCTTTTGTTAATGCTGTCATGAAGCCCTCAATGTCGCCTGATAAGTGTTTTGCAACACTTCGATGATTTGATCCATACCCGATTTAATTTCAGCATCTTCAAGTGTACGTGATGGATGTTGCCATAAAATTGCAAATGCTAACGAGCGTTTACCTTCTTCGACACCTTGTCCAGTGTATACATCGAACAACCAGGTCGAGCCTAATAACTCTCCACCCGTTTTTTCGATAAGTTGCTGAATTTCGCTAACATTAATCTTATCACTAATTAAAAGCGCAATATCACGTCTAACCGATGGAAAACGTGATAATTCTGTAAAATTAGATACATAAGTTTGCAAAACAGCCTGTTGATCGAGTTCTGCCACCCAAGTAATGCTCAAATCAAGCTCATCTTCTAAAGATGGGTGCAAACGGCCGAGGTAACCGACAGACTTGCCATCGACTAAAATTTCAGCAGATTGACCAGGATGTAACCATGCACGTTCTGAACGGACATATTCAACTTTTACACGGCCCGCAGCTAAAATCTCTTCAACTTCACCTTTAAGGTCAAAGAAATCCATTGGCTGTGCTTTAGCGTGCCAAGATTCAGCGTTTTTAGCACCGACTGCAATTAAAGCCAAAGTCGGGATTTGTTTCAGATCATGGATACTTTCTGCATCTTGATAATCAAAACGTAAACCCAGCTCAAAGAAACGTACGCGATTTTGCTGACGGTTGATATTGTACTGCACACATGGAATCAAACTTGATAACAAAGTCGAACGCATCGCAGCCAATTCGCTTGAGATTGGGTTTGCCAACATCAATGGATTAACATTTGGATTCAATTGTTTTTCAAGTTTGGCATCGGCAAAGCTGAAGCTGATCGCCTCTTGATAACCTAAAGTCACCAAGGTTTGACGAAGCTGAGGCAATTCAAACTGATCTTGATGTTTTGCAAGTTTCACATCAATCACAGGCAAGCTGATTTGAATGTTGTCATAACCGTGAATACGGGCAACTTCTTCAATCAGGTCTTGATAAATGGCGATGTCATAACGATGTGAAGGCGGAACAACAGTCCACTCGCCTTGTGCTTTTACCGTTACGATACAACCGAGACGTTGCAACGCATCAGTAATAAAGTCACTTTCTACGCGATAACCCAACAATTGATCCACTTGAGCTTGATTCAGTTCAATTGCGTCACGTGTTGGCAATAGTTCAGCTTTTTCTGCAACGATAATCGGACCAAATTCACCACCTGCCAATTCAGCAATAAGCTGTGATGCACGGTTCATGGCAATCATTGGTAATTCGAAATCGACACCACGTTCATAGCGCTGAGATGCATCGGTATGTAAACCATAACGACGTGCACGGCCAGCAATATGTAATGGCGCGAAGAATGCAGATTCAAGGAAGATTTCAGTGGTAGCCTCAGTAACAGATGAAGACAGACCACCCATGATACCGGCAATGGCTAATGCTTTTGCATCATCAGCAATCACCATCACGTCTTCAGTCAATTCAACTTCTTGCTCGTTCAATAGAACCAGTTTTTCAGCAGCAGTTGCCTGACGCACATGAACTGCACCTTCAACCTTGCCGCCATCAAATGCGTGTAATGGTTGACCGATCTCAATTAAGACGTAGTTGGTAATATCAACAAGAATACTGTGCTGACGGATGCCAGAACGAGCCAGTGCACGCTCCATCCATTCAGGTGTTGATGCTTTGGTGTTGACATTTTTGATCACGCGACCTAAATAACGCGGACACCCTTCTGTATCAACAAGCACATTTTTAAGGTCTGTGATGGTTGCAGCAACTTCCTTGATTTCAGGTACAGTCACAGCCAATTGGTTAATTACACCAATTTCACGTGCGATACCACGGATACTGAAACAGTCACCACGGTTTGGCGTGATGCTGATATCAATCACGTTGTCATCAAGGTTTAAGTATTCACGTACATTTACGCCTACAGGCGCATCGTTCGGTAATTCTAAAAGACCATCAATTTTATCTTCAAGGTCGATTTCAGAAGCACCGCACAGCATGCCTTGTGATTCAACACCACGAAGTTTGCCTTTCTTGATTTTGAAATCACCCGGCAATACTGCACCAATGGTTGCGACAGGGGCTTTCATACCTGCACTTACATTTGGCGCACCGCACACGATTTGTAAAGGCTCACCTGAACCAATGTTCACTGTGGTGACACGTAAACGGTCTGCATCGGGATGCTGCTCTACAGTCAGAACCTCACCTACAACCACACCTGTAAATGGTTTAGCTGCTGGCGCCAACTCATCGACTTCCAGACCCAGCATAGTCAATTGATCAGATAATTTTTCACTATCAATGGCTGGGTTTACCCATGTGCGTAACCAATTTTCGCTAATTTTCATAAATTCATTTTCCTGAATCTCCCCTAACCCCTCTTTAAGAAAGAGGGGAATTCTCACACGATATTTTTCTTCGTGTAAGTCCCCCTTTTTAAAGGGGGATTGAGGGGGATTTTAAATCTAAAAATTCAATTTCTGTTTTAACACTCTCCTCAATTGAGGGAGAGGTCATCAATAATCTGTCTTAAGCAAATTGGCGTAAGAAACGCACATCATTTTGGAAGAACATACGCAAGTCATTCACACCATAGCGAAGCATTGCAAAACGTTCTACACCCAGACCAAAAGCAAAACCTTTATATTTTTCAGGATCGATGCCCGCTGCTCGAAGCACATTCGGATGCACCATACCGCAGCCTAGAACTTCTAGCCAACGACCGCGTTCATCCATAATATCCACTTCGGCACTTGGTTCAGTGAACGGGAAGTAAGACGGACGGAAACGTACGGTTAAATCTTTTTCGAAGAATTCATTTAACAGGTTAACCAACAAACCTTTGAGTTCCGCAAAGCTGGTATTTTCCGCAATGTATAAGCCTTCAATTTGATGGAACATTGGCGAATGGGTTTGGTCCGAGTCACAGCGATAGACACGGCCCGGGCAGACAATACGAATCGGTGGCTGCTGGGTTTCCATGGTACGGATCTGCACACCTGAAGTATGCGTACGCAATAAATGATTGACATCAAAATAGAAGGTGTCATGCATGGCACGCGCAGGGTGATGACCCGGAATATTCAATGCTTCAAAGTTGTGATAATCATCTTCAACTTCAGGACCGGTCGCAACCGTAAAACCCGCTTTGGTAAAGAATTGGCAAATACGTTCTTGCACTTGAGTCACAGGGTGGATACTGCCCACGCTCTGACCACGACCTGGCAAGGTAATGTCGATCATTTCGCTAGCAAGTTTTTGTTCTAGTGCAGCTTTTTGTAATTCCGCCTGGCGTGTCGTTAATGCACCAGTAATGGCTTCACGTACAGCGTGAATTTTCGCCCCAAAAACTTTACGTTCTTCAGGGTCCATTTTACCGAGTGCCTTCGATTGTTCCGCGAGCTGGCTTTTCTTCCCTGTAAATTGCACTCGTACTTGATCGAGTGTAGCAAGGTCTTGAGCTGCTGCAATCGCAGCGAGCGCTTCAGTGGTCAGGGCTTCCAGTGACATAGTAACTCTCAAAGCAACAATTTAAAAATATAATAAAACCCCATATTCTAACAGTTTTTGAACGTATTGATGAAGTTCCCTGTAGAGGAAAATTAGATTGGCATCCAGATTTATAAAAAGTATAAGATAAAGTCATTATTTATGAGATCAATAACAATGGCACTCGATCCAATTTGGAAACAACAATTGACTTTGGTAACGTATGGTAATGAGTATCTCAGCCAGAATTTAAGCTTTAATTACTGGGTACAGCATTCCATTTTTAACCAGCATAACTTGCGTTTCCGTGATCTTATGTCACAACATTTACTGGCGCAACATTTTCAAATCTGGCTTGAAGGCCTAAAAAAACAAGGCACTCATCGCATTAGCTTACATAGTTCAAGCCTTTTAATTGACGAAAAAAATCCAAATGCCAATGTAGAGCTTTTAGCCATTCCGCATTTTATTGTCAGCCATGAACACAATAAAAAAACCGCCTGGATTTTTGGTAAAGAACTGCCAGAATGGTATAGCGCTGACAATGACTATGAAGCGCCTAAACCACAACAGGAACAATGCCGTCAGGAAACATTTTGGCGTTTTGATTTAAATCCCAAGCTTGCAAAACGCGTTGATGCGGACTTGCAGCAGCCGAATTGGGATGACATTCAGACCTATACCGATAACGAATTATTTGATAGCAAGTTTGCACAAGGCTTTAGCGAACCAGCAAACCGGGATTTTCCTTATTACGGCCTTACCCAGGCGGAGACCGAAAATGCCGATGGTTCACCTTTGCTTGAAAGTAAATATCTGCCCTTACTGCCAACTGACTATCAAGCAGATTATGCGCATATCACACTACACCGTTTAGAAGCATTATCGAGTTACATTCAGCACAAGCAGCACCATCCATTTCATGCCGATGGCAGTGAACTAACTCCGGAAGAACAACTGAATCTGCGCCACTTTTCGCAAAAGCTGGATGATTTAAGGGCAAAGTTTATTGTCAAAGTTGCCAATCATTATCAGTCTGCAAAACTGACCCAAGTAGAAATGGCCAACCCTCTGGATGGAGCACATGCAACTATTCCTGCATCAGCGCATTTAAAAACCCACAAAGCGCCCGGTTCACATAAAGTCGGTGCATCTGGGGTAATTAAACTGATTTTGCTGACGATCGTGATTTGTATCTTGGCTTATTATTTCGGACTTTAATTTTTATAAAGATATTCAAAAATCAGTGCAGCAGATACAAAAGTAGTAAATACAAAAAGAAGAACAAGTATTTTATCGATACTTGTTCTTCTTGTTTTATGCTTGGTTAGTCTTAAAAATAAGATCAAGCAAAGGTCATTTTCAACCTAAACATTGATCCGATACTTTCAACCCACCTGAATATGAGCCGATTATAAATCCAGCTTTTGATGATCCGAATCCACTTCACCAACATGCCCGGTAACATTACCTTTCAGCACTTTAAAGAGTTGGGTCACTTTATTGTCAGTCACGTTCCAGTATTCTGCACTCACCGCTTCAGCGACCAAAACGCGCACACTCGGATCTTCCTTTCCTTTAAACCAGTTTTCAGCCCACGGATTCCAGAGCTGATCAATCAAGGCGCGATCTGTACTGATATGCGCATGCGCACTAATCGAGACATAAATATTGTCAGACGGCTTGGCAAAAGATAACCCAATCTGATTACGCCCTGAATTGACTGCAGTCACCAGATCGTTGCTATCTTTCAAGATAAAATACAAATTGTGGCTTTGACTCATCTGCTCAGTCTTCTTGGAATTGAGCATGGTCATGGGTTGTGAATGTAATTCCTGTGTTTCAGTCGCGTGACTGATCATGGCATATTTTACATCCTTGATAAGTTCCCATAATTTTTCACGATTTTGATTATCCGTCATTACTCTTCTCCTGAAGCCAAACTTTAGAAATAAGAAAGAAAAAATTATTAAATGTTGTGCATTCGCTTCTTATTCAGAGTAGTGATATTTTTTGCTTTGAGTATCCCGCCTTACTCAACTTATACATTTGAATAATAAAAGATTGGCTTAAAGCTCATAAGAAATAACGAAAAAGAATTTACTTAAAAAGAGAATCAGGGAGTCGAATCTATGTTTATATTTTATAGTTGGTAAAATAACAGGAAAAAGTGGGATAATCAATCAAGCTGCTTATTATTCAATGGTTTAGCATTGATCTTAGGTGAATCATATTCAGGACTGTTGATATTTAAGAGTAAACACAAAGGTAATTCACAAAATGAAAATACCAACAACCCTAGATTCTATAAGCCCAGATTCTATAATGATTTTGATGCTGCAGTTTTCGCTTTTTTCATTGTCAGCTTTTTCAATACTTCCGAAACTGCAATCATGGCAAAACTTGAAGTGACCACCACGGCTGAACCATAACCGCCGCAACGCAAGCCGGCACTTGGACAAACATCTGCACTTGAGAACGGATTATCTATCGAATACACGCAGGTAATGCCGAACTTCTCTTTGGTCTTTTTGCAAATCCCTTTGGCACGTAACTGACTGCGCAATTTTGCCAGCATCGGGTCCTGTTCGGTTTTAGACAAATCTGCGACACGAATTTTTAAGGGATCCAGCTTGCCACCTGCCCCACCCGACACAATCAAGGGAATTTTATTAAATCGGCAGTGCAGCATTAAGGCCAATTTGGCTTTGACGTCATCAATGCAGTCCAGAACCACATCAGGTTTGCGTTCTAAAAGTTCTTTGACATTGTCAGGCGTTAAATAATCATCGACCAGATTGATTTTGATCCGTGGATTAATTGAATAACAGCGCTCTGCCATCACCTCAATTTTTTCACGCCCCAAGGTCGAACTCATGGCCGGCAATTGACGGTTAATATTGGATGCAGCCACCACATCCATATCAATTAAGGTCAGTTCAGCAATGCCAGTACGTGCCAGAGCTTCAACGGCCCAAGAACCGACACCGCCAATGCCAATCACCATCACATGACTGTGTTCATACTGACGGAAAGCTTCATCTCCATAAATTTTTTCCACACCTGCAAAGCGGCGCTCATATTCATCATCTTCAGGAAGATCAGTCATTCGTCATCTGGTATCTAAAAAACACCGGCGCATTTTACCAAATTCCACCTTAATTCGATAATCTATATCTTGTGCATGATCTTCCATATAACTAAGCCGATGGAATAAATATAAAAATTGCTCAAAAAATAGAGATAGATTTTTTGCAGCTATAAAAAAAGAGGCTCTCGCCCCTTTTTTCAATGTCTATAAATCAGTCATTCTTTACTTGTTGGTAATGAAGAAATACTCGCGATAATATTTGAGTTCAACAATCGAATCACGAATATCATCCATGGCCAAATGTGAGGCATTCTTTTTCAGGCCACTCATAATTTCTGGACGCCAGCGTTTCGCCAACTCTTTCACTGAAGAGACGTCAAGATTACGGTAATGGAAGAACTGTTCCATTTCCGGCATTAAACGGTGCAAGAAACGGCGGTCTTGGCAAATGGAATTACCACACATTGGTGATGATTTTGGTGTCACCCATTTTCTCAGGAACTCTAAGGTTTGTTGTTCCGCATCTTGCGCAGTGAGTTTACTGCGGCGTACACGTTCAATCAGACCGGATTGTCCATGTTGACGGGTATTCCATTCATCCATCGCATTGAGCACACGATCTGACTGGTGAACAGCAAGCACAGGGCCTTCCGCCAAAATATTGAGGTTATCATCCGTCACAATAGTTGCAACTTCAATAATTTGGTCGTTATCAGTATCGAGACCTGTCATTTCAAGGTCAATCCAAATCAGGCGGGTATCAGGAGTGCTGCTCATAAATGTGCAATCTTATTAGGCTTAAAAACCGCTATAGTAGCAAATTTATTGCGTCGATGCTGTAACTGGTACCCCGCTTCATGCTATTTTTGACATCCTTAGTTCATGGTTTTTTTAGGATATGAATGGCTTTAATTCGTAAACGTCGTTTAACTGAACAGCAGCAACGTCGCATTCAGAAACAACATAAAACACGTCAAGAAGAACTCGACACTTCAAGTGACTTAGAAGGCTTGGTGGTACAGCACTATGGTCGTCAACTTGAGGTTCAAGCCCTATCAACGCCTGATGAGCATCCGATCAAACCTGAAGTACTCGCAGATGAACCAGAACCTTTCTGGAAGCCGATTGAACTCGGCAGTGTCTGGCGCTGTCATACCCGTACCAATTTAGAAGCACTGGTTACCGGTGACCGTGTTAAATGGCAGGCTGACCCGAATACTGGTCTCGGCATTATTACTGCGATTCATCCACGTCAATCCCTGCTGACCCGTCCTGACCGCTACCATAAAGTTAAACCGGTTGCAGCCAATGTCAGTTTAATTGTGATTGTGTTTGCCTCCTTCCCAGAAGTCGCGCCAAGCTTAATCGACCGTTATATCGTGGCGTGTGCCGATGCAGAAATTCCTGCACTTTTGGTGCTGAATAAAGCTGACTTGATCAAAGAAAATGATCCGATCATAAATTTGATGAAAGAGTATCAGGTCTTGGGTTATGAAGTGATTCAAACTCAATCTGATGGTGATTTATCAGAACTTGCCAATCGTTTGGCGGGTGAAACCGTGGCCTTTGTGGGACAGTCGGGTGTCGGAAAAAGTTCGCTGATTAATGCCATGGTTCCCGATGCTGCACAAAAGACCAATATCATTTCAGAAAACTCTGCGCTGGGTCAGCACACCACCACTTCTACACGTTTAATTGCGTTTGGTGAAGGTGCAGCGCTGATCGACTCACCCGGAATTCGTGAATTTGGTTTATGGCATTTAAACCCCGACAAAGTTCAGCAAGGTTTTCCTGAAATTGAAAATCTGCTTGGACATTGCCAGTTCCGTAACTGTACCCATAAGCACGAAAAACAATGTGCTTTACGTCAGGCAGCCGCGAATGGTGAAATTTTACAGCGTCGTTTGGACAGTTATTTACGTTTAAGCGATGAAATTGCTGAAGCACAGCAAAAAAATTAGTTTTTCTTAACCCTTAGCCCTTGAAGCGGCGATTTTGATCGCCATATTTATGAGCTATACTCTAGGCAATTTTAAATTGTAATTAGGTGACTTGTGGAACGTTGGTTGGAATTTATGGGGAATCACCCCTTCTTGTTTGGAACACTTGGGGTTCTCATCGTTTTGTTCTTCGTTTTAGAAGGACAACGCAATGGTCGTAAGATTTCACCACAGTCTTTGGGTATTTTAGTCAAAGCTAAAAATGCCATGCTGATTGACTTACGCGATGCGAAAGACTTTCGTGAAGGTCATATCAGTGGTAGCCGTAACATTCCGTATAGCCAAATTGCAAGCCATATTGAAGAGTTAAAATCTTCGGATCGTCCACTGGTGTTTATTTGTAACCTCGGTCAAATCGCAGGTACAGCTTTGCAACAAGTGGGTCATGCTGATAGCTACCGTTTAGATGGCGGCGTAAATAACTGGAAAGTCCAAGGTTTACCCCTCATTAAAAGTAAATAATTCGCTTAAGGAGATATTTTAATGGCTGAAGTAATCATTTATTCAACAACTGTATGCCCTTACTGCGTTCGCGCGAAACAACTTCTTGAGCGTAAAGGCGTTGCATATAAAGAAATTAATTTATCTAAAGAAGCGCCTGAAGTACGTGTTGAATTGATGCAACGCACCAATCACCGTACTGTTCCACAAATTTTTATTAACGACCAATTTATCGGTGGTTTTGATCAACTTTATGCTTTAGAGCGTGAAGGAAAACTTAACGACTTATTGGCTTAATGGTTTTATTAAGTCACCCTCATATTAAGGATTAAAAAATGAGTGAACAACAAGCTCAACCGCAATTAGCACTTGAACGTATTTATACTAAAGATATTTCTTTTGAAGTACCTGGGGCTCAAGTATTTACCAAAGAATGGCAGCCTGAATTAAATATCAACCTGTCTTCTTCTGCAGAAAAAATTGATGCGACCCATTATGAAGTTGCATTACAAGTTGTTGTTCAAGCGAATAACGCAGGTGAAACAGCATTCATCGTTGACGTGACTCAATCAGGTATCTTCTTGGTGGATAGCGTTGAAGAAGAACGCCTTCCTTATATTCTGGGTGCATATTGCCCAAATATCCTGTTCCCATTCTTACGCGAAGCTGTAAATGACATGGTCACTAAAGGAAGCTTCCCGCAATTGCTGCTTACTCCAATTAACTTCGATGCTGAATTCGAAGCGAATATGCAACGTGCTCAAGTTACCGCTGCTGAAGGTCAAGCTTAATTCTTTAAGCTAGCCTCATATAAAAAAGACCGCATATGCGGTCTTTTTTTATTGCAATATTTCCCCTTCTCCCTTTGGGAGAAGGTCGGGATGAGGGGGATTATAGAATCCTCCCCAGCCCTCCTTTAATAAAGGAGGGAGTTTTTTTATTCAGCATCCGCCATCAAATCTGCGCTCATACCAACCGTATTAAAGCCAGCATCAACATACATAATTTCACCGGTAATACCATTTGCCCAAGGTGAGCATAGGAATAATGCAGCATTACCTACATCTTCAATGGTTACATTACGTTTAAGTGGTGCAACTTTTTCATTTAAATCGAGCATTTTACGGAAAGATTTAATGCCTGATGCTGCCAGTGTACGAATTGGACCCGCTGAAATGGCATTCACGCGAATACCTTCACTACCCAAGCTTGACGCTAAATAACGTACACCTGCTTCCAACGATGCTTTCGCCATACCCATCACGTTGTAGTTTGGCATCACACGTTCAGAACCCTGGTAAGTCAACGTCAGCAAGCAACCTTGACGAACTTTGAGTAAAGGTTTCGCAGCACGTGCCATGGCAACAAAGCTGTATGCACTAATATCGTGGGCAACGTTAAAACCTTCACGGTCAGTAACATCGGTAAAGTCGCCATCCAAGGTATGCGCTGGTGCAAAACCGATTGAATGAACCACGCCATCCAGACCATCCCAATGTTTTGCCAAGTCTAGAAAAGCCTGGTCAATTTCAGCATCAACGGCCACGTCACAAGGAAAAACTAAAGTTGAACCAAACTGTGTAGCAAAATCATCAACACGTTTTTTTAATTTTTCATTTGGATAAGTAAATGCGAGTTCCGCACCTTCACGGTGTAAGGCTTGAGCAATACCAAATGCAATGGATAACTTACTTGCAACACCTGCGATTAAAAAGCGCTTACCCGCCAATAGTCCTTGTGCCATGTGAATCTCACTCAAAATAATTTACAAGCATAATGCCAAGTCTGGAGCATTTGCGAAATTGCATAATGCACCTTTTTTAGCATGTTCTGTAAAAATCATAAAAAATGCCCCTATAGGTAGGAGCATTTTTATTTAAATGGATTTTACTTTTAGGATGGCTAATCATCTAGGACGACTAATCATCGCCTTGTAATAAACCAAGCAAACGCAGGAAGGAATAATACATCCAGACCAAAGTCGCCAATAAGGCAATACCACACAGCCATTCCATCGCTTTCGGTGCGTACTGCGCAGCTGATGATTCAATCAGGTCAAAGTCGAGAATCAGGTTTAAAGAAGCAATCACCGCAACAAATGCAGCAAAGCCAATTCCAAGCCAGTTACTTTCAAAAATATAAGGAATGCTTGAGCCAAAGGCCAAACGCATGACAATTTGCACCACAAAGACAATGGCGATCGCAATGGATGCAGACAATACTACCGCTTTAAATTTTTCTGTAGCACGAATAATTTGAAAGCGATACAAGGCAAACATCACCAAGGTGGTAATAAAGGTCGCCAGTAAAGCTTGCAAAGGTACACCCGGGAATTTCACCTGGAAAATCACTGAAATTCCGCCTAAAAAGGCACCTTCAAATAAGGCATAAGGAATCGCTAACACCGGTGCCGTATTCGGTTTGAATGTCGCGATAAGTGCCAAGATCAATCCACCAATCGCACCGACCATTGCACCGGCATAGGCCAGTGATAAATTCATGGTCATAAAGCTATACAGAAACAGAGACAAACCTACCGCAGCAGCAATCACCGTCAGTAATACTGATTTTTGGATCGCGCCTTGCACCGTCATGGTCTGGTTAAAATCACTGTGGGTTTCCACCCGGGTTAAAATGGGATTATTACTTTGCATAATTCACTCATTATTTTTCATTTAGATTTTTAAAATAGTATAGACAGGTTTTAATAATAGAAAATGGATCTTTGCAACATTCTACAAAACAGGAAGATCTAAGGACTACATTCATAGCAAACGATGAAATCAAATACCAATATTTATGGATAAAAGGTTGTTTCATAACGTTTTTTACGAATCAAGATGTAAGGCATGCAGTGAATTTTGCCATAATTTTTCAGCAAGAAAAGCTTGATCCAGATTCAGTGATTGTGCCAGTCCATCCAAAACATAAGGCAAATTCACAGGCGTATTTCGGGTTCGCTGTTCGGTAGAACTTTGACAACATAATGGTGTCATATCTGGACAGTCTGTTTCCAAAACCAAATGTTCTGCACCCATGGCCTGAATCACCGCATGTAATTTTTTCGCATTCGGATTGGTAATTTGTCCGGTGACACCAATTTTAAAACCCAGTTTAATAAACGCCTTGGCTTCTTCTATGCCGCCACTAAACGCATGGGCAATACCACCCAATTTAAATTGATGCTGCTTCAAGATTGCCAATGTTTCAGCATGTGATTTACGGACATGCAATAACACGGGCTTATGAAATTGCTGCGCCAATTCAAGTTGTGCAGAAAAATAATCTTGCTGCTTTTGAAAAATGTCTGCTTGTTTGTGCTGTTTTAAAAAAGTATCCAGACCAATTTCACCAATCGCCACACACGATTCAGTTGTTAAAAGTCGCTCTAAATCTGCAAGGTGAGAGGTTTGATGCTGTTCAATATAAAAAGGATGCAGACCCGGTGCTAAATAACTCTTTGGTGCATTCGGCAATTGAGTTAAAAAATGCTGAGTTTGCAGTAAATCTTTGAAACGTGATTGCACAAAACCAATCAAAATTAACCGTTCCACCCCCACCGCTTTTGCAGCATGCGCCAGTTGTTCCCGATCATGATCAAAATCGGGAACATCAAAATGGGTATGGGTATCAAACAGTGGATAAGACATTAAGACTGAGCTTTATTTGCTGTAGGGGTACTTGCCGGCGCTGAAGCATTCTTTGCTTCAACCGGAGGTAAATACTGTTTCTTCAGCACAGTTTGCAATTGATCATACGGAATGGTCAAACGTGGCAATCCCACCACATAAGGACCGATCTCATATTCGCCATATTGTAAAATCAAACCTTGGCTGGACAAATAGAAATTATCCGATAAGGTGAATTTCCATGCCTGTTCATATTCTTCAACACTATTCGCCAACTTGGATTCAATCACCCAAGTTTTAAACACTTCATGGGCTTTCTTTTCCAAAGCTGCTTTTTGATTCGGCGCTAAAATATCATTCAGCTCAACCTGTTTTTTCTTTTCCAAGTCAAAATTATAGTAGCGCTGTGAGGATGAGCCATGCGCCCCACCCAAGTAACTACTCGAATTTAAAACTACAGTCGCCAAAGGCAAGTCTGCATTTAAGATCTTCGGCTTGATCATTAAACTGATTTGATGATTGGCACTTAATGCCTTCAATTCTTTATCCAAAGACAGGAAATTTACCAAATAAGGTGCAACTTGTTGTTCCAGTTTTTGCTTCGGTGTTTCAACTGCTAGCGATGCTGGCTGTTCAGCTGCCTGATTCTGAGCTTTTGAATCTTTCGGATTTTCCGCTGTTGTCGCCTGCTGATTTTCTTTCAACAACTTTGGCGAAATATCCAAAATTTGATCCAGCTGTTTTAAAATTTGCTGGTCAATAAAGTCATCAATAAAGGCCTGGTTACTGGAAAGGCGTTCAATTGAAATTTCAGGACAACTATTCCCATCACATTCAGGCAAAGCTAAAGTTAACTTTTCAGAATCCCCTGCCAATTTTAATGCTTCAGCCTGAACCGCTTCAGATGCTGCCGCTTGATCCTGTTTAGGTTCGGTTTGCTTAGGCTGGCAGGCACTCAATGCAATCGCTGCAGCAAGCATACTCATGGTAAAGATTGTTTTATTTTTTAGCATCATCTGACCTATCATTTTAATCGGGTAAACTGACTTCTGTTAGATGTCTGTATTTACTACGGATTACTAGAACATATGCTGATATACATCAACTTTCAATATCTGTTGCGTTTGTTCTTTGCTTAAATAAATATCCAGTTGTTTGCCATCCTGAACAATTTCATGGGTGCGATAATGTAAGCCAATTCCTTCCTGATCAAAGAACCAGTCAGCTTGTCCCCAATAGAGTTTTTTTGGCGCCTGCTGTCTCACGTCTGCCGTTTGCTCTTTTAACCATTTTTGGTAAGCCTGCTGAACAAGGTTATTCATCGTGTTTTGCTGCGTAGGCTCAATCACATCCAATACAGTGACCGCTTTCTGTTTTTTCCGGTCTGCTACAAAGAAATAATATCGTTCCTTAACCTTAATGCCTTCTTGATTAGTATCTACGCCCAATTGCATCAGGACATATTGATTACGCTGATAGGCAATTCGGGTATACATCGAGAGTTCATAAGCTTTATTCTTGGAAAATTCCGCCTGCCATGCATCCGACTTTTTCACATAAGCATTGATGGCTTGTTGCAGGCTCATATTTTGTTTCATGCCGATTTGGTCTTGAATCACCAGCGCCTGGCTTTTCGCAATCCAGTCATTTAACCAGGCATCTTCGGTATGGACTGTTTGAATACTCAGGTCAATACAATTTTTGGTTTCACAAAAGGGCAAAGCAATTTTTGCCTCTTGTTCTTGAATATTTAAATACGGTAAAACCTCTGCTTTCTCAATTTTTACCACTGAAGTTTCAGACTTTTCATGTGATAGGTCTGATTGTTCCTTTTTTGAAGCATCGCAAGCACTGAGTATCAGACCAATGGCGATCACTGATGCGCCCACTATTTTCCCGTTCATGCTTACAACTCTTTTTCTAAAGTGACTGATCTGTATAAATGTATCTATCTAAATGATTCTACATAATAAAACAGCTTCATAAAGAAGCTGTTTTATTTTTCGTTATGTTTAGTGTTCGCGTGTAGCACGGAATTGAATATCCGGATAACGCTCTTGCATGAGTTGCAAGTTCACACGACTTGGCGCCAGGTAAGTCAAATGACCACCACCATCTATCGACAATTGATCATGCGCTTTTTTCTTAAACTCGTTGAATTTCTTTTCATCATCACATGAAACCCAACGTACAGTATTAATGTTTACCGGCTCGTAAACGCAATCAACCTTGTATTCTTCTTTCAAGCGGTACGCGACCACTTCAAACTGAAGTACACCGACTGCACCCACAATTAGGTCATTACTGATTTGCGGCATAAAGACCTGAGTCGCACCTTCTTCGGAAAGTTCTTTCAAGCCTTTTTGCAATTGTTTGGATTTTAGCGGATCTTTTAAACGTACACGGCGGAACATTTCTGGAGCAAAGTGCGGAATACCGGTAAAATGAACATTTTCACCCGATGAAAAAGCATCACCGATCTGAATGGTGCCGTGGTTGTGTAAACCAATGATGTCACCTGGCCAAGCTTCTTCTAACTGTTCACGTTCACCCGCCAAGAAAGTTAAGGCATCACTAATTCGTACATCTTTACCCAGACGCACATGATTCATTTTTAAGCCTTTCTCATACTTACCGGAGCAGATTCGCATGAATGCAATACGGTCACGATGTTTCGGATCCATATTGGCCTGAATTTTAAATACGAAGCCGGTGAAACCTTCTTCAGTCGCCTCTACAGTGCGTTCTTTGGTTGGATGCGCTTTCGGTTCGGGTGCCCATTTAATGAAAGCATCCAGAACATGATCAACTGCAAAGTTACCTAAAGCGGTACCAAACAGCACTGGTGTTTGTTTACCTTGCAAGAACAGCTCACGATCAATCGGATCATTGGCCATTTGAACAAGCTCTAAGGACTCTTCAAAGGCAGCAAAAGCAAGATCACCGACTTTTTCACGCAAGTCTGGATAATCATACCCATCACGAATTTCAATGTCGGTAATGGTCGAGCCAAAACCTGCTTTGTAAACGTAAAATTTTTCTTCTGCAAGATTATAGACACCGGCAAAATCACGTCCTGTACCCATTGGCCAGGTCAATGGCACGCAACGGATTTTCAAAACGTTTTCAATTTCGTCAAGCAATTCTAGTGGCTCACGAATTTCACGGTCCATTTTGTTGACAAAAGAAATGATTGGCGTGTCGCGCATACGACACACTTCCATCAATTTAATGGTACGTTCTTCGACACCTTTTGCACCGTCAATCACCATAAGTGCAGAGTCAACTGCAGTTAAGGTACGGTAAGTATCTTCCGAGAAGTCTTCATGTCCCGGGGTGTCAAGCAAGTTAATGACATGTTTTTTATAAGGAAACTGCATAACCGAGGTCGTGATGGAAATACCACGTTCTTTTTCCATTTCCATCCAGTCAGACGTTGCAGCACGGTCTGACTTGCGGCTTTTGACCATCCCGGCAACCTGAATCGCTTTACCCCATAACAACAGTTTTTCTGTCATGGTGGTTTTACCAGCATCGGGGTGGGAAATAATCGCGAACGTCCGTCGCTGCGCGACCTGTGCCGCTAATTCGTCTTTAAAACTCATGAAAGATACCTACTGCAGAATGGCAGTGTAAAAGATCAGAACTGATCAATATAAAAATTTGGCGATATTGTAGCAGATCATCAAACTTTTGAAATGAACTAAACTTGTTCAAAATTGACCAATCTTAAATAGGCAGCGCGTATTTGTTCTTTTCCAGACGATCCACATTTACCGGCATTCCCAACAGATATCCTTGCAATTGCTGGCAACCTAAACGGGTTAAAATGTCGGCCTGCGATGGTGTTTCTACCCCTTCCGCGGTCACCACCAGGCCCAATTTAATCGCTAACTGGATAATGCTTTCCAAAATAATTTCATCTTTTGAACCAACCGACAGATCACGAATAAACTCTCGATCTATTTTCAATTCATCCACAGGCAAGTTCTTTAAATACAAGAAACTGGAATGCCCAGTTCCAAAATCATCAATCGCCAGTTTAATACCCATCTGACGCAGGCGCTCAAAACTTCGAATACTGGCATCAATATGATGCATCGCTGTTGATTCAGTAATTTCAATGGCTAAATGATTTGGATTAATCTGATACTTATCAAACAAGCGCTCAAGGGTTGAAAACAAATGTTTATGTTCAAATTGCACCGCCGATAAATTTACCGCCAGCGGAAAATAATTTGTATTATTTCTTTCCCAAATTTGAATCTGCTTGCAGGCTTGCTCAAGTGCCCAATAGCCCATTTGAATAATCAGGCCGGTTTTTTCCGCACCGGTGATAAACATATTTGGCGTCAACAGCCCCAAACTGGGATGATTCCAGCGGATCAGCGCTTCCACACCACAAATTTCATGACTTTTGGTGGTAAATTTGGGCTGGTAAAATAGAATAAACTGTTGTTCTTCAACCGCCTTATACAAGTCATTGATCAGTTTGGTCTGGCTTTTGGCTTCCTGCTGATCAACGCTATAACTAAACACCGAATAAGTATTCCTGCCCTGATATTTAGACATCAGCATTGCAGCATCGGCATTGATCAGCAAATCTTGCAAATTATTGCCGTGGTCTGGATACATCGCAATGCCGATGCTGCTGGAAATATTAATCTCTTTGCCGGCAATCAGGAAACTGTCCTGGATCAGCCGCAATACCTGTTCTGACTTTTCGATCGCCTGTTCAATGCTGGCAGTTTCCAGCACCATCAAAAATTCATCGCTACCAATACGTAGCAGCTTTTGATTTTCTGCGAGTATGCGCTGAATACGTGTAGCAAGTTGCACCAGCAATTGATCACCGACATGATGACCAAATACATCATTCACGGCCTTGAAGCGATCTAAATCTATATAAAGAAATGCAATTTTATCATCTCGATAACGGTGCTCGGTAAAGAGCAAATGTGAATATTCAGCCAAGAATAAACGGTTCGGCAACTTGGTTAAATTGTCCTGAACAGCTTGGTTGGCAAGTTCACGATTGGCTTTAGAAAGCTGTCTATTTCGTGCTTCCAGGCGTTGTTCCAATACCGCCACAGTAAATGCAGCAACCAGAATTAAACTGCTGACAAAAATGATGCTAAATAAAATTAACCCTTCTCCATTTTGATAATTCGAAACCAGCTGATCCGCACCAATAGAATAAAAAGCCGCAGAGGCCATACCAGTATAGTGCATGCCGACGATGGTCAGAGCCATCATCAAAGCAATGGAGGCTTTAATATGCAGCATTTTATGGACTGCGTTTTTATATTTGAACGTCAACCAGAATGTTAAACCTGAACCGCTAATGGCAATCAAGACTGAAAAAATGACTAACAGTGGATCATAATAAACCTTATGGTGATCAATGACTAAGCCCATTATTCCGGTATAGTGCATCCCCGCGATGCCCAAGCCCATCAGCACCGCGCCTAAAACAAGACGTAAAAATGGCAAGGTTGCTCGGGTAGTGAGCAAAACAGCAAAGGTGGAAGCGATAAATGCGATCAGATAAGACAGGAAAGTCAGGCCGTAGTCAAAAGAGTAGTCAGCAGGCAAATGACAGGCAAGCATACCTACAAAGTGCATACACCAAATTGCAGCACCCAGCATACAACCACTTATAACAAGAAGCGTTTTTTCATATTGTTGACGTAAGCCCCGAAATAATGATTGTTCAATCGACACTGCAAAATAACAGGCCAAAACAGCAACAATAACTGAACCTACCACGAGGCTAAAATCATAATGTATATGAGCCATATCAAGCTTCCGTATAGGTTATCTTTCTTGTTTTAATCCACGTTATTAATGCCATTTATCCTTTCACAAAAGCTTTTGCCCATTAATCAGTACTTATAAAAAACAATCAATTAAAACAAGCATCTAATACTATTCTAGTTTGGTCAAGTGCTATTTACGCTATTCATTTTTATTACGAATTTATTTATTTTAATTAAAGAAAGATAGATCAACTTTTTGATCATTATCCTTACACCGTTCATATTTTTTGCAACTCAAGTCATTTTTTTTATTGACCAATTAAACTTAAGTACTGATAAAAAATAGTCATCATCATTAATCAAAAAACAAACTGGATTCATTGCATCTTGTTGTTTAGCGCTTCATTTAAAAAAAGTGATTCAATTCAGAATCAGCGTTATACAGACAAATAAAAAAACCAGTCAGACGAACTGACTGGTTTTTCGGGATATTTAAAAGCTTAATACTGAATGAAGAAGCTTAGAATCAATAAGCTTAGTTTGCAGCTGTTTTAGCAGATTGCAATTTGGCGTAATCCAATAAAACGTTAGCCGATTCTGTGACAAACACTTCTTCTTCAGGTAAAGCAGGTCGTTGTGTCGCCTTCATTTTTGAACGTGACTCAATCAACGCATCCATAGAAGCCTGATAGCTTTCCCAGTTGGCATACGGCTTTTGACCGGTGACTGCACGACGCTGATTTTCTGAGTCTAAAGTTTTTTGTTCCAGCGCATTCAACTCTGCTTTACGCTGATCAATATCCAGAACTACGCGCTTTTGCTCTTCAGTTTTCTTTGCAATCGCTTTGCGTTGTTCTAAATATTTAAATTGCGGATCAGCCACCACGCGTTGTTGCGACATTTGAGCCAGATTTTGTACATAAGGCTGTACAGAACCTTCTCGCTTAAATGGTGCAGTTGGAATGGTGTCCCATTCCAAGGCATTCTTGGCTTTACGCTCACCAAATTCTTCGTTGTAGATATCCACCAGTTTAATGTCAGGCACTACACCTTTGTTTTGGGTACTGCCACCCGTCACACGATAGAACTTACGCTGTGTCAAGGTCGCCTGACCATGCGCCAAAGTATCCAGTTGAACTTGCGCTGTGCCTTTACCGGTGGTTGTACTGCCAATCACAATTCCACGTTCATAATCCTGAATAGCCGCAGAATAAATTTCACTGGCAGATGCCGAAGCCAAGTTAACCATTACTGCAAGTGGACCTGCATAGGTTTGTGCACCACCATCATCATCTTCAAATACGCTGACATTGCCATTACCGTCACGAATTTGCACCACTGGACCTGACTTGATCACTTGGCCCAACATGCGTGCAACTTCCTCAAGTGAACCGCCTGGGTTATTACGTAAATCAATAATAATCCCGGTCACATTTTTCGCAGCCAAAGCTTTTAAAGCATTGTTGGTGTCTTCAGAAACCGAGCGATAATCTGTACCCGCACGGCGTGCACGATAGTTCAAATAGAACGATGGAATTTCAATCACACCAAAGATATAGTTTTTACCATCACGCTTAATATCAACCGTACGTGAACGTACACCGGCATCTTCTTCCTGAATCACGTCACGAACCAAGCTCACAGTACGGGCCTGACTCATTGATGCACCGGCACCCAGTAGGCGCAGACTGACTTTGGTTCCACGCTTACCGCGGATCAGACCGACCACTTCATTGCTTGCCCAGCCCACGACATCGACCATTTTGTCGCCGTCTTGCGCAACACCGATAATACGATCACCCGATTTAATCTGACCCGATTTACTGGCTGGACCACCCTCTACAATGGTTTCAATCTTGGTGTAATCTTCATTACCGCGTTCAGGACGGATCGAAACCCCAATCCCCTCTAACTGCAAGGTGGTTTGACGATTCAACTCCATCGCGTCTACAGGCGGGAAGTAATTACTGTGCGGATCATAGGTCAACATCATCGCATTTAAAGTTTTGTCCAAGACATCGTCACTTTTAACCCGGCTCATGCGTTCAAGCTGACGGGTATAACGCTTGGTCAAGGTTTGCACAGGCGTTAAATCTTCTGGGCTAGCCAAATCCTGACCATTGGCTAAAGCCGGATCATCTTTTAAGGCTTTTTGCTTGGCAGACTCTTCTTCTTTACTGATATTTAAGTTAATGAGCTGCGACACCAGCATTTTTTGCCAATGTGCGCGTTGCTCTGCTGCAGACTTGAAATAAGGCGCTTTTTCGCGATCGGTATCAATATAAACATTGGTTTGTTTCAAGTTTTGCGGCTTTTTCAATTCAGCCAGCATGAACTCATAGAACTGTTTTAAACGTTCGCGATATTGAGCATGAATTAAATATGGACCCGATAAATCCCCGGCTTTGAGTGCAGCACCAAAATTGGCACCATAATTTTTCTTATATTGTTCAACTTCAGGTGCTAAAAATAATGAATGATCTGCATCCAGGCTATCTAGATAAAAATCAAGAATTCGGTTAGAAGTCGCTGCATCCAAACGTTGATTTAAATAATGCTGACGGTCAACCAAGGTTGCCAATTGGCGCGAAACCAGCGCCTGTTCCTGCGTTGGCTGAATAGCTTGAGAAACTGCAACTGTATCATTAGCTGCAATGGCCTCGTTCACTACATGGGAAAAGAAAAATCCGCCAGTCGCAATTGCAACTGCACACGCTAATGTTTGAAGTTTCATAAATAATTCGTAATTCCTTGGTCTTTGACCAATATTTCAATGTCGTTTTTCAACATGAATGCAGTATATTCAAAATCTTAAACAACTTAATATGTGTATGTCGTGTAGTTTTATCATATTCTGTACTGTCAAAATGTAGCAAATCATTGCAGAATTCGGGTATTGTTTTTTCTTTATAAAATTCCAACACGGACACCGATATGATTGGCGCATTGATGCTAGACATCGCTGGCACAGAACTTACTCAAGAAGATATTGAACTATTACGAACACCGCAAGTAGGTGGCATGATTTTATTTTCGCGAAATATAAAATCCCCACAACAAGTTCGTGCTTTAACCGATCATATGCGTCGTATCAGACCGGATATTTTAATTGCCGTGGACCAGGAAGGCGGTCGTGTACAACGTTTAAAACAGGGTTTCACCTTGCTTCCTGCCATGGGTCGTTTGGGTGAACTCTATTTCATCGAACCTGAAAAAGCCGTGGATTTAGCTGAGCAATGCGGCTGGCTGATGGCAACCGAAGTACTTGCTGTCGGTATCGATTTCAGTTTTGCCCCGGTATTGGACTTAAACGATGTCAGCGATGTGATTGGCGACCGTGGCTTTGCCAAAAATATTTCAGATATTGTCCCACTTGCTAGCGCCTTTTTAAAAGGAATGAAACGTGCAGGTATGGCCAATACAGGCAAACATTTCCCGGGTCATGGTTCAGTCAAAGCGGATTCGCATGTGGCAGCCCCCGTAGATTCACGTTCTTATGAGGAAATCTACAAAAAGGATATGCAGACCTTTATTCAGCTCATGCCGCAACTGGATGCACTCATGCCAGCGCATGTGATCTATGATCAGGTCGACCCCAACCCTGCCGGTTTCTCACCGTATTGGATTCAAGAGATCTTACGTCAAGAGTTGAAATTTGATGGTGTGCTTTTCTCAGATGACTTGACCATGCAAGCTGCCTGTGTAGCCGGTGGCGCTGATGCGCGTATTCAAGCTGCACTCAAAGCCGGTTGTGACATGGGCTTGGTCTGTAATGACCGCTTTGCAGCTTGTACTGCTTTAGAAGGGATTCGTGACTTAGCTTTACCCAATCAAGAGCGCTTGGAACGTATGCGTGGGAAAATCCCGCAGATTGGCGTAGATGAAACACTTGAATTAGATACTGAGTGGAAAAAAGTTCGAGACAATATCGAAAACTTTAAAAATTCATTTAATTAATGCGACAAAAGGAACACGACAAGGTGTTCCTTTTTCTTTATGATAATCAAAAATAAAGCCATGTACTTCTTATATACATGGACTTCTTATATATATTGCTGATGTTGACTTTTAACAGATACGAATCAGCCATATAAGACGCCTATCAAACAGCACTTATACATTTAAAACTACAAAAACATACAGGTCAGGATGACATGACACAACCGCTTTCAGAACATCGACACATTTCATTTACTGCACATTATACCGGCTATATCTGGTACACCATGGGAATTTCCCACCCGGTCTTTGCGACATCCAAAGGTAAAATGCTTGCCAAACTGGTTCACCCTTTAGAAAGTTGGGCTGAAAAATTTGTTGGCGGCAGTATGCGTACTACGCTAAAACAACGCCATCGCATGATTGATCAGCATCTTACCCAACTGATCGGGCAACACCCAGATTTACAGGTCCTTGAAATCGCCAGTGGCTTATCACCACGCGGTTGGAACTTTCGACAAAAATATCCCAACATTGATTATCGTGAACTTGATTTACCCGGTATGGCAAAAGTCAAAACTCAAGCCTTGAAGCAAATTGATGTGAATAGCCCTGAAGTTTTATCAGTTGATTTATTCACTGCAGATTTTGAACAGGCTTTTCACGTATTTGACCCCACTCGCCCCTTGGTGGTGATTAGTGAAGGTTTGATTAACTACTTCAACAAAGACATGTTATTGCAATTGCTGCAAGCGATTACACATTACGGTCAAGACTTTAAAGAACTGCATTACCTGACCGATATTTATCCGGAACCGGTCAAAAATAAACTGGCCAATTTTATTTGGGCCAGCAGTAAATTACTAAAGTGGATGTCGCGCAGCGCGTTTAGTTTCCATTTTACCCATCCTCAACAGGCGCAAGACTTTTTCCAGCAAGCAGGTTTTGAAAATATCACTATTGTTCAGCCTCAACAGTATTTTCAAGACCAGCCGGTGAATGAATTCGCTAGTGATGAGCATCTAGGGGATTTGGTCTGGATGATTCATGCGAGCATAAAAAAACAGCGTTAAATACGCTGTTTTTTTATCTTTAGTAGCAAGTGATTAACTGACTGATTCCAGTACCAGCATCGCTTCTTTTTGCCTTTGTACATAACGCAATAAACGTTCTGCCACTTCAAAACTGCCATGTTTAAATAAAGCGCGGATTTGTGTTGCACCTACTTCAAAAATCAAGCATTCAATCTTGAATTGACCTTCTTCATCTTCCAGATGCAAAGCCAAATCACGTGGATATTGCTCAACTTTTGCAGTTAAACCTTCAGCAAACTCAAGTAGAACCCCAAAGAAGTTTAGGTCAATAATATGAGTAGGCAATTGCAACTCTGAATGACGATGGGTCAATACAGTCATTGGGTTTTGTACTGTAATACGCTCTTCACCGCGACGCTCCAAAGTCAGCAACTGTGCACGTGTCATCGGAATAATCCCTTCCACGGTATGAATCGATTCACCCTGCAAGAAGGTTGCAAACAAACTCATGGTTTCCTTACGGCGCTGCAATTGCGGTACATGATCTGCATTGGCAATCATGGCAAATTCCATGTCGGGACATTGCAAGGCAAAATTTGCATTTTCATGTGGCAAGGTAAAACTGTCATATTGCCCACAAGCCACCAGTACTTTACATTCAGGAATGGGCACATCGGTTAAACGCAGTAAACGGCTACAGTTAATTTCATAGCGATCTTGCTCGGTTGCAGTAAATTCAGCCATCTGTTTAAAAAATAAACGTTTTGCAGTAGGTGACATGCGGGTTTGATCAATTTTGGCATGATTGACCAAATACAGAATTACGGCCTGACCAAACTCGTCCATGCGCTGCTCTTTCATTAAATGCAAAGACTCTTCCAGCAACATGCGCCAGCTTTTACGGGTTTTTTGCATCACGCCCATCAGAATCATACGGTCAATCAATTCAGGACGTTGATGGGCCAAGCTTGAAGCCACGACTGAACCAAGAGACATTCCCATCACTGAAACTTTGGACAGATTTTCTATATCCAGCCATTCACCGAGCATGCGTGCCAAATCCGGCAATTCCAAAGTTCCTGCGGAAACACCGGTATCACGATTGGTAATTTGTTGATTCGCACCCATAGAAGGTAAATCAATCAGGATAATCGGACCTGCACTGAGCAATTGTTCAACACAATATTTATAAGAATTGAAGTTTTGAAATGCCCCGCCAATGATGACGATTGGAGTATTGTGAATCGTTTCAGGCTGAGTAATCGCCATATATTCAATTTTCCAGCCCTTGATCCACGTTGTACGTGCAGGCTCTTTAAAACTGTTTCTATGGTAAAGATCAAAAAAGCCAAAACTCGTGTTTGATTCTTGTACTTCCGAGTCCATTTGGATCATGGAATTCATATCCCTTCCTCCACTCTTGCCTTATTGTTATTTTGCAAGAAAATAAATATAGAATTTCTGCGCTGTACTGCATCCATTCATTTGCTTTAATTATCAGACATCAATGTCACTATTTTTATTCTATACAGAGGAACATTTGACGCGCAACTTATTCCATGACCACTCATCTAAATTTACAAACAAAAGGATTTCAAAATATGAATAGCTTGAAAAGTTTCAAAGATTTTTTCCAGATAGATGCTTCATTGTCTGGTTCCAGGCTGTTACTATCGAAGGTGTAATTTCTAAGTGATCAGCCGCTATGCAAGATTCAATTGAACAATATATGCAAACGGTAGGCCAACAAGCACGCCAAGCTTCTCGCGTGTTAGCAAGCGCTTCTACCCAAACAAAAAACAATGCTTTATCTGCAATTTACACTGCTTTACAAGACAGTGAAGCTGCTATTTTAGCTGCGAACCAAATTGATATGACCAAAGGTCGTAACAACAATTTGGACAGTGCATTGCTTGATCGCTTAGAACTTACCCCCACACGCTTTAAAGGTATGCTACATGGCCTAAAAGATGTGATGAGCCTGGTTGACCCGATTGGGGAAATCACCGATTTAGCTTTCCGCCCTTCGGGCATTCAACTGGGCAAAATGCGGGTTCCTTTAGGTGTGGTCGGCATGATTTACGAATCACGTCCAAATGTTACCCTTGAAGCAGCATCACTTGCGTTAAAGTCTGGAAATGCCATTATTCTGCGTGGTGGTTCTGAAGCACTGCAATCGAATAAAGCCATTGCGCAAGCGATTCAACATGGTTTAAAAGCTTCAGGTCTACCTGAAACTTCAGTGCAAGTGATTAACACTGCGGACCGTGCTGCGGTCGGTCACCTGATTACCATGTCTGAATATGTGGATGTGATTGTTCCACGTGGAGGCAAAGGGCTGATTGAACGTGTGAGCAATGAAGCGCGTATTCCGGTGATTAAACACCTGGATGGCAATTGTCATGTCTTTGTTGAAGCGCAGGCAGATTTACAAAAAGCTTTACCGATTGCGCTGAATGCCAAGACGCATCGTTATGGCGTATGTAATGCCATGGAAACCTTGCTGGTGGATGAGAAAGTTGCTGAAGAATTCTTGCCTAACATTGCTGAACTGTATGCAGAGAAACAGGTTGAACTGCGCGGCTGCCGCGAAACACAGCGCATTCTAGGTTCAAACGTTAAACCTGCCAGCGAAGAAGATTGGTACACCGAATATTTAGGCCCAATTTTGGCGGTTAAAGTGGTCAGCGGGATTGATGAGGCGATTGATCATATCAACAAATATGGTTCACATCATACCGATGCCATCATTACTGAAAACTATAGTCTTGCGCGCCAGTTTTTGGCACGTGTAGACTCAAGTTCAGTGATGATCAATGCTTCTACGCGTTTTGCAGATGGCTTTGAATATGGTCTAGGTGCAGAAATTGGTATTTCAACCGACAAGATTCATGCCCGTGGCCCGGTTGGTCTTGAAGGTCTGACTTCGCAGAAATGGGTGGTGTTTGGTGATGGTCAAATTCGCCAATAAGTCCTGAAATAAAAGCATTCCATGTTCAGCTTCAAAAATGAGGCTGAACATAGCCACTAAACTATCTCTAAAATATTTCTAAGCTAAATTCATAAGATGATAAAAATAGCCATAAAAGGGAAAATGCAATGTTTTATTATTTAATGATCTGCACATTTGTACTGGCATTACTGGTTTCCTTTGCCGTAATGAAAATTTTTTCCCACTCTATTAATCAAATTCTGGCTCGAATTATTAACGATCCCATTCATGAAGCATGGGCAAAATACACCAAATTTGCAGGCATGGTGGTGGGTACATCTTCCGGCATTCGTATTTATGATATGGAAAAATACATCACCCCCCTCACCTATACCGATAATGACAAAAAAATTGTCATCGAGCTGACACAGCAACGCTGGGTACTGGAAATTTATCGGACAATTATTGAAACCCTGCAAGGCTTGGCCTGGATGATGCTGGTATTTTTTATGGTTGCACTGATTGCTTATGTGATCGTACGCTGGTCAGAAATAAAGTATCAAAACTAAACATTAAAAGTAACGCTTCTATTCTGCTCAAAATTGATTGTCCATGTTATGTTTAGAATTCTAGAGGCGATACACTTTACGAATAAGTACTATTTTATTAATAAATGAAAACTATCAACTGATAAATTTTAATTATTATTGTTGTACAGGTCGATAGTGCTTAAGTCTAATCACCTAAAGTCTAGCTTGTAGCTATAAAAACTCACATGGTACAACTATTAAACAGATCGGATGATGCCTCGTGAAATGAATATCAACGGTCAGGGGTAATACAACAATTCAAGTACGATCATTTTTAGTTAAGGAATACATCATGCCTAAATCAGTACTCGTCATCAATTGCGGTTCTTCATCGATTAAATTTGCATTATTGCTTGAAGATCAAGAATTCCGCATCCATGGTTTGGCTGAAAACTTGGGTACGCCTGAAGCGCGTATCAAAGGTGTGACTGTAGGAAATGAACCTGTTGATATTCGTATTCCGAATGCTGATCATAAACAAGCGTTAGAAGTTGGTTTAGAACGTCTGGCCAACTACAAACCTGATGCAATCGGTCATCGTATTGTGCATGGTGGCACGCTTACTAAAGCTGAATTATTGACTGATGATATTATTGAAAAAATTCGTCAGGCAACACCCCTTGCTCCGCTCCACAACCCTGCGCATTTAGTGGGTATTGAAGCAACCAAACGTCTTTTCCCTGACTTGCCGCAAGTTGCAGTATTTGATACAGCATTCCATCAAACCATGCCGGAACATGCTTTCCGTTATGCATTGCCAAAATTCCTATATACCGAACACAATGTCCGCCGTTACGGTTTCCATGGCACCAGTCATGCCTATGTATCTGAACGCGGTTCGGAACTGGCTGGCAGCTTCAAACAAGGGGGCTGGTTAACGGCTCACCTCGGTAACGGCAGCTCGACTTGTGCGATCTGGAATGGCCAAAGTGTGGATACCTCGATGGGCCTAACCCCACTTGAAGGTGTCGTGATGGGTACCCGTAGTGGTGATGTTGACCCAAGTATCCATAGCTTCTTGGCAAGCAACCTCGGTTGGGACATTTATAAAATCGACAAAATGCTGAATAGCCAAAGTGGTCTATTAGGTTTATCTAATCTATCCAATGATATGCGTACTCTCATTGAAGCCTCTGAACAAGGCAACGAAGATGCAAGCATTGCCATTGAAGTATTCTGCTACCGTCTGGCTAAATCTCTTGCAGCCTTAAGCTGTGGCTTACCACGTATTGATGGCCTGTTCTTTACCGGTGGCATTGGTGAAAACTCGGCTTATATCCGTGAAAAAACATTGGCCTACCTGCCGCATTTCGGTTTCAACTTAAGCAAAGAACAAAATGACAACTTGAAACGCGGAACGGAAGGCCGTATCGATTCAGGTAAAGGTCCGCAAATCTGGGTGGTTCCTACCGATGAAGAAGGTCGCATCGCAAAAGAAACTGAGAATGTTGTGAATGAGGTGAGTCAAGCCGCTGCAAAAAAGTTTGAAGCAGATGTTGCGATGGCTTAAGCCATCGCACATTTTATGATGCTGACCATTCAATCCTTTTATTTAGAATCAAGCTATGAAAACAATTTTATTAGTTCCAACCGGGGAAGGCGTAGGATTAACTTCAGCCAGTCTAGGTTTAGTCTACGCTTTGGAATGCCAAGGTGTGAAAGCCGGTTTTCTTAAACCTTTTTCACAAGAAAAAAATCAGCCTACAGATCGTACAACTGCGCTATATCGTCATTTATCGAATAGCGAAACAGTTGAACCAATTACCTATGAAAGCCTGATCCAGCAGATTAGTCTGGGTGAAAGTGACGAGTTACTTGAAGAGGCGGTACGTCTGCATCGTCAAATTGCAAAACAGCATGATGTCATTATTGTTGAAGGCTTGGTTCCGACTAGTCGTGATGCTTTTGCATCAGACTTTAATGCAATTTTAGCGAAAGCCCTGGATGCCCAAGTCATTGTGGTGAGCAATGCAGATGTGAATCAGCCTGCAGTGACTGCGGACAAAGTGGATATACAGTTACGCCATTTAGGCGGCGCTGCCAATGACCGTATTGCTGGTGTACTGTTCATGCGTACCAAAGGTTTGCCAGAAGATTCTGAACAAATTCCTGTCACGCTTGATCCAGACCTGCGCTTGATTAGCGACACCAATAAATTTGTTGCCTCGATTCAAAAAACCCATGCGCATATTGGTTCTGAACATCTTCCTGTGATTGGTTTAGTGCCGTTCAGTAGCACATTGAGTGTTCCGCGCATATCCGATCTGGCAGCCCATATTTCAGCAGAATGGATTAACCAGGGTGAAGCATCGCAGCGTCGTGTGTTACACAGCAGTTTAATTGCCTCAAATATTGAACATGAATTAAGTAAATTTGTGGCTGGTGAACTGATCATTAGTGCATCTGACCGTATTGATGTTTTATTGGCAAGTAGTTTGGCCAGTTGCAATGGTATTCCCTTGGCAGGATTAGTGTTGACGGAACATCACGAACCGAATGCAACTGTTTTAGCCTTCTGCCAGTCTGCGATTAAAAACGGCCTGCCGATTCTGCATACGCCATTAAGTACTTTTGAAACTGCGCAAAGCCTATCCAATTTAAGCAATGAAATTCCAGTCGATGATACTGAACGTGCAGAACAGGTGACGCGTTTTGTTTCCAGTCACATTAATGTAGATTGGCTGGTACAAATCCTGAATGGTTCATACAAACCACGCTTGTCCCCTTCTGCTTTCCGTCACGAATTGGTTCAAAAATCAATTGCGGCGAAAAAACGTATTGTGTTGCCTGAAGGTGATGAGCCACGTACTATTCAAGCGGCAGCGATTTGCCAATCACGTGGTATCGCACACTGTGTTTTATTGGCAAAACCTGAAGTGGTGATTGAGGTTGCCAAAGCACGTAATATCGAATTGCCACATGATCTTGAAATTATTGATCCGGACTCAATTCGCATTAATTACGTCGAAAAAATGGTAGAGCTGCGCAAAGGTAAAATTAACCAATTACAGGCACGCGAACAACTGCAAGATACCGTTGTACTCGGCACCATGATGTTGGCACTTGATCAAGTCGATGGACTGGTCTCTGGCGCAGTACACACCACCGCCAATACGGTTCGCCCTGCATTCCAGCTGATTAAGACTGCACCTGATTACTCACTGGTATCTTCTGTGTTCTTTATGTTGTTACCAGATGAAGTCTATGTTTACGGTGACTGTGCGATCAATCCTGATCCGGATGCTGAACAGCTGGCTGAAATTGCCATTCAATCTGCCGATTCTGCAAAAGCATTTGGTATTGACCCGCGTATTGCCATGATTTCTTACTCAACCGGTACTTCGGGTACGGGTGCAGATGTGGAGAAAGTGGCTGAAGCAACACGCATTGCCAAAGAGCGTCGTCCTGATTTGCTGATTGATGGTCCACTTCAATACGATGCTGCATCGGTTGAAAGTGTGGGTCAATCCAAAGCTCCGGGGTCACCTGTTGCTGGCCGTGCCAATGTGTTTATTTTCCCTGACTTAAATACTGGCAACACCACCTACAAAGCGGTACAGCGTGCTGCGAATGTGGTGAGTGTGGGACCAATGTTGCAAGGTTTAAATAAACCGGTAAATGACTTGTCTCGTGGTGCTTTGGTGGATGATATTGTATTCACGATTGCTTTGACTGCGATTCAAGCGGAACAGCAAGCTGCTCAATAACGCTTAAACCAAGTTCTTCATAACTAAGTTCTCCATGCCATCTGATTGAAAAATTGGGTGGCTTTTTTTATGTGAAATTCGTATACGTCATTCAGTTAAATGGAATGGAACTCAGCTGAATTAATCAGTTAAAGCTACTTTTATTTTTGTTAAAGTTGGATCATTAGTCTTAACGAGAGAAATATTTCCATTCGATTTTACACAAGCAATTTTGCTGTTAGCGTCAAAAAAACTTGATCGAAAAATTTGCTGAATTTTATTGCCTCTAAAGGCTACCAGAGAAAGACTCTGGTCGGGATAGGATGGTATTTTTTCCAAAAACTTTTGCTGATCTTGGACCATATTTCTTGAAAAATATTGATGAAACTTAGGATCAATAAGAGCTTCATAGGCTCCTAATATACAGACAGTATCACTATCAGGAAAAATTGAGCTTATTTTTAATGGTTCATCCTGTATTTTTAATTTCCAATATATATGCAATGCTTTTTCAAAAGGCTTATCCAAATATATTGGCCAAAATTTAACAAATAAATATAACAAGCCAAAAGTGATGCACCCTAAAAATAATATTCTAATCATGCTAACTGCTCTTTTTATCTTATAAATATCATTTATTTAATCATTGTTTTACATTTTTATTTAACCTAAACTAATCAAACTTTTTGTGCCAACCACACCGTATGTCCTGCACATTCTGCATCTTCAGCAACCATTTTTATGACCTGAAAACCATGATCATTCAATAATTGCGTATATTCTTCAGCTGCAAGGCTTGCATGATATAAAGCCTCACCAAACAGATTTCCAATCGCTTCACCATGATTAGGCCCACTAGTAAACATCAATACAGTGCTCTGCTCAGCAAATATAGAAAACTGTTCAAACATCTGTCGCTGATCCTCTTGGGCAAGATGAAAAAAACTATCCCACGCTAAAATGCCTTGGAATTTTTGTCCTAAATCTATCTGACGCATGTCTGCCTGAATCCAGCTCTGTTCAGGAAAATTTTCCTGTGCCATTTCAATCATGACCTCAGAACTATCTATACCCACCACGGAATGACCTTGTGCAATTAAATAGGCTGCAATGGGTTTCGCAGAAGCACAGCCTAAATCAAGGATTGTTGAATGTTCTGGAAGCAGTGAAAGAAAATGATCGAGCCATGCTTTTTCAGAAAGGAATTGACCGCGCAATTCTGTCCATGCACGCGCATGTTTTTTATAGATTTCAATAATATTTTGCGCAAGTTCAGACTGATCTTTCATCATCGAAGTTTTCATATTTTTTAAAATAGTATACGCAAATTTAGATCGAGATTTGAAGATTTGAAGATTTGAAGATTTGAAGATTTGAAGATTTGAAGATTTGAAGATTTGAAGATTTGAAGATTTTTATTTTAATAAAACTTAAAGCAAAAAAAAGAAGATAGAGCTTAAGCCTGATCTTCTTTTTGACCGTAAAACCATGTCGCTGCGATATATAAAGCAAAGCCAACAACTGAAACGACTGCAGTAATCATACTCTTATTACACTCTAGATTTGATGAGCTCATTATGTAAAAGTTTTATGACAACTTTATGACAATGCCGTCATATTTAATACAAGTTAAAATATTTATATTAATTAATAAATTTCAACAACTTAAATCTAAAAATAAATTTAAATTATTTTAATTTCTGCTTTAAATGTCATGTTTACACTGAAATATGACAGCCTTTTATCCTATTTATGACAGAAATCCTCACAAAAATGACCGTTCACTTGAGCTGAAATTCACTATTAAACTTTTGGCCAAAAAGCAGTCAAAACGCCCACAAAACTTGCTTTTTATCTTATAATTTAGCCCGCTAGCTAACAGCCCGCTCAAGAGATATTTGATATGACAACTATTATCAAGCAAGATGACTTGATCACATCGGTAAAAGATGCGCTTCAGTTCATTTCTTACTATCATCCACAAGACTTCATCCAAGCGATGAGCCGTGCCTATGATCGTGAAGAGAACAAAGCCGCAAAAGATGCTATTGCACAAATCTTAATTAACTCTCGTATGTGTGCAGAAGGCCACCGCCCAATCTGCCAGGATACCGGGATTGTTAACGTATTTCTTGAAGTGGGTTTAGACGTTAAATTTGATTTAACGATGAGCTTGGACGATGCAATTAACGAAGGTGTACGTCAGGGTTATTTAGAAAACTCGAACATTCTTCGCGCATCAGTTTTAGCTGATCCTGCGTTTGGCCGTAAAAACACCAAAGACAACACACCTGCTGTGATCCACTACAAACTCGTACCAGGTAACAAAGTAGACATTACTGTTGCTGCTAAGGGTGGCGGTTCAGAAAACAAATCTAAACTTGCGATGTTAAATCCTTCTGATTCGATCGTGGATTGGGTACTTAAAACTGTTCCAACCATGGGTGCAGGCTGGTGTCCTCCTGGTATGCTCGGTATCGGTATTGGTGGTACTGCTGAAAAAGCCATGATGCTTGCAAAAGAAGCATTGATGGAAGAAATCAACATGGACGAATTGCTTCGTCGTGGTCCACAAAGCCAAATGGAAGAACTCCGTATCGAGATCTTCGAAAAAGTAAATGCTTTGGGTATTGGCGCGCAAGGTTTGGGTGGTTTAACCACAGTTCTTGATATTAAAATCAAGGATTACCCTTGCCACGCTGCAGGTAAACCAGTCGGTATGATTCCAAACTGTGCAGCAACACGTCATGCACACTTCCAGTTAGACGGTACTGGTGTTGCGCATATTCAAGCACCTAAACTTGATGACTACCCTGCTGTAACTTGGGATTCTTCTACGTCTAAACGTGTTAATTTAGATAACATTACTCAAGAAGAAATGAACTCTTGGCAACCAGGTGACACATTACTGCTTAACGGTACAATCTATACCGGTCGTGATGCCGCGCACAAACGTATGGTTGACATGATCAACAACGGTGAAGAATTACCTGTCGATCTTAAAGGTAAATTCATTTATTACGTTGGCCCTGTAGATCCAGTGGGCGATGAAGTCGTTGGTCCTGCAGGTCCAACCACTGCTACCCGTATGGACAAATTCACACGTCAAGTTTTAGAACATACTGGCTTGTTCGGCATGATTGGTAAAGCGGATCGTGGTCCTACAGCTATTGAAGCGATTAAAGACAACAAAGCGACTTACTTGATGGCTGTAGGTGGCGCAGCTTACCTGGTATCTAAAGCTGTTCGCCAAGCTGAAGTGGTTGCTTTTGCTGACCTGGGTATGGAAGCAATCTACAAATTTGTAGTAGAAGATATGCCGGTATCTGTAGCGGTAGACGTGAATGGTACCTCTATTCATGCAACTGCACCAAAAATCTGGCAAGCGAAAATTGGTAAAATCCCAGTTGTTGATGCTGCTGCGGTTTAATTTTCCAAGCTAAAAAAGCACCCTCTGGGGTGCTTTTTTTATCTCCATAAAAAACATATTTTCTCAACTCATCATGAGTCTTGCATTTCAAATCCTGAAATGTGGGTTTACCACGTTCTTGGATCCCACGGCTTAAATGGGGTAGTCAGTTGTACATCTTCCGCAGGATCATATTTCGCAGGTTTAAGCTTTTGAGCTTTTTTACGCACTTTACCTGTATTTTGATCTTGGGCCACAAAGTTAAGACTTTCCGACTTTAACTGGGTAAATGCGATTTCGTTTAAGCCTGCTTTTTCAGGCACGATGATTAAGGGTCCCGAAACTTCTCGACGGGTACTTAAATTTTCTTCATCATATTTTATGAAATAAGACTGCCCTGCTTCCACGGTAAAATCTAGATATTTAGGCTTTTGAAAATGCTGTGTACCCAAAGGACGACTGCTCGACAAACGATACGTTCCTACAGGCAATTCCATCCAGTAATAATGATTATTCAATAAACTCGGAATACGCTCACTATTAATAAAAAGACTGGATGCCACAATTTCTTGACGGTTCCATTTGCTGTCAGGTCGGTACATATACACAATGGCAGCTTGATCATTTTGTGCTTGTACAGGCTGAAAGCGCTGTCCTAATTTTTGGTTGACCCAAGCTCCAATGGTAAACATACCCAGACGGTGCTGCTCAATAAAGCCAGGTTCGCTGTTAAAATCAACAGGTTTTAAGGTTGATGTTACTTGAGCATGTTCAACAGCAGATTTGCCATGACAACCCATTAAAATAATACTTGCACAGACTGCAATACAGACTCCACGCATGATTTTCCCTCACCGCGTATTTTTTATTTTTTGTACTCAATTAAACTCTTAATTTTTCGCTATTATTAATCGCGATATTAATTTTACTTTATTGATCTTGTTTAGGCGTCCACACCTAGTGATTGAGATTAACATTGCGTTTTATTTTTGGAAATAAAAAACGTGCGAAAACACAAGTTTTCCGCACGTTTCAGACGAATAGCGAATTAAGCAGATTTAGAATTTACAACTTTCAAATCTACTTTAAGTGCAGCTTCAGTCTCTGCTTTAGGTTGACGCTCTGCCTTTAACTCTGGCTTTCCTTCCCCACTAATCACCGCATCATTTACAATCACGGTACCAACATCGGTACGGCTTGGTAAATCATACATGGTTTCAAGTAAAGAATTTTCCAGGATTGAACGCAGACCACGTGCGCCTGTATTACGTTCTAATGCTTTTTTCGCAACAGCACGCAATGCAGAATCTTCAAATACAAGGTCAACATTTTCCATACCGAATAAATACTGGTATTGGCGTGTTAAGGCATTTTTCGGTTCAGTCAGAATCTGCATAAGCGCTTCTTCATCCAACTCTTCCAAAGTTGCAATAACCGGTAAACGACCAATGAATTCTGGAATCAAACCAAATTTCACCAAATCATTCGCTTCCACTTGACGGAATAAATCAGACAATTTTTTAGTTTCGTCTTTTTTCTTTACATCTGCAGTGAAACCAATACCGCCTTTTTCTTGACGTTGTTGTACGATTTTCTCAAGACCCGAGAATGCACCGCCACAAATGAACAAGATATTCGAGGTATCAATTTGAATGAACTCTTGTTGCGGATGCTTACGACCACCTTGTGGTGGAATTGAAGCAACCGTACCTTCGATCATTTTCAATAATGCTTGCTGAACACCTTCCCCCGATACATCACGGGTAATCGACGGGTTTTCAGACTTGCGGGTAATCTTGTCGATTTCATCGATATAAATAATACCCTTTTGCGCTTTTTCCACATCGTAATCGGCTTTTTGCAAAAGTTTCTGTACGATGTTTTCAACGTCTTCACCGACATAACCAGCTTCGGTTAATGTCGTTGCATCTGCCATAGCAAATGGGACATCAAGAAGACGCGCCAAAGTTTGAGCAAGTAAGGTTTTACCTGAACCAGTCGGCCCAACCAGCAGAATATTACTTTTCGCAAGTTCTACAGCATCATCAGGTTTATGACCTGAGTTGGTGACTTTTAAACGTTTGTAATGGTTGTAAACCGCAACTGAAAGCGTTTTTTTCGCGACATCTTGACCAATCACATATTGATCAAGCGCAGCACGAATTTCATGTGGTTTTGGCAAAGGTTTAGTTGCCCAATCACCAGATTCGACTTGCTGACTGGTCTGGACTAAATCTAGGCATACGTCCACACACTCATTACAGATGTAAGCGTCCTCACCTGCAATCAGTTTCCCGACTTCAGACTGCGTTTTACCGCAAAATGAACAATGCTTTTGTCCTTGAGGATGTTCGGACATATTCACTCCAATATTAAAATCTGAAAATTATGGACGTTTACTTAACACTTCATCCACGAGACCGTATTCTTTCGCAGCCTGAGCTGTCATAAAGTTGTCACGGTCAGTATCTCTTGCAACAGTTTCATAGTCTTGACCACTATGCTCTGCCATTAAACGGTTTAAGCGCTCTTTAATGAATAGAATTTCACGGGCGTGAATTTCAATATCCGATGCTTGACCACGGAAACCACCGAGTGGCTGGTGAATCATCACACGGGCATTTTCCAAGCAATAACGCTTACCTTTTGCACCGGCATTTAATAAGAACGCACCCATAGATGCCGCTTGACCCATACAATAAGTCACCACATCCGGTTTAATAAACTGCATGGTGTCATAAATTGCCATACCTGCAGTTACAGACCCACCTGGTGAATTAATATAGAGGTGTATATCTTTATCTGGGTTCTCTGCTTCTAAAAACAACATCTGCGCAACAATTAAGTTGGCCATGTTGTCTTCAACTTCACCGGTTAAAAAAATTACACGCTCACGCAAAAGGCGTGAATAAATATCAAAAGAACGCTCACCACGAGAAGATTGTTCTACGACCATTGGTACTAAAGCGTTATCAATTGTTGGAACATACATACGTTATTTATTCCTAAATTTTTTGTTACTCAACTCATAGTCACAATATGAGGGATAATTGTCGAAATTGCAAAATATTCCCAATTAAATAACAGATATTTTTTGCATAAGCATTGTTAATTCAGTACAGGTTCAGTATAAGCCAATGCATAAAAAAAGGCGCATGATGCGCCTTTTTTCGATCAGCTAAACTTAGCCTTGTTGACGAGCTTGTTGCTCTTTCAACAATTCTTCGTAGCTTACAGCTTTATCAGTCACTTTAGCAGACGCTAAAATGTGATCAACGATTTGATCTTCTAACACAACTGCTTCGATTTGAGCACGTTGCTGTTTGTCATTTTTGAAGTATTCAATAACTTCAGTAGGATCTTCATAAGAAGAAGCCATGTCGTCGATATAAGCTTCAACGCGAGCAGGATCAACTTCAATTTTAGCATCAGCTAAAACTTTGCTAACCAACACACCCAATTTAACTGCTTTTTGAGCTTGTTCTTTGAACAAGTCATCTGGAAGCATGCTGCTGTCAAATGCTTGCGCACCTTGAGCACCAAACTGTTGAGTGAATTGTTGAATCATTTGTTGACGTTGACGGTCAATTTCTTGAGCCAACATAGATTCAGGAACTTCAACTTCGTTTGCAGCTACAAGCGCGTCAAAAGTCGCAGCTTTAACTTGATTACGAAGACCGTTCTTCACTTCACGATCCATGTTTTTGCGAACGTCAGCTTTTAATTTTTCAACGCCTTCTTCTTCAGTTAAACCAAAGGTTTTCAAGAATTCAGCATCAATTTCTGGAAGTTTTGGTTTTTCAACCAGTTTCACAGTAATTTTGAACTGTGCAGCTTTACCAGCAAGGTTTTCAGCTTGGTAGTCTTCAGGGAAAGTAACATCAATCACTTTCTCTTCGCCTTTCTTCATTCCAACGATACCGTCTTCGAAGCCAGGAATCATGCGACCAGAACCTAAAACAAGTTTAAAGTCTTCAGCAGTACCGCCTTCAAACTTTTCACCATCAACAGTACCTTCGAAATCGAAAGTTACTTGCATGTCTTTTTTAGCCATGCCTTTGGTTTCAGCCCAACCTTGACGTTGTTTCTGAAGATTTTCAATCATCTGGTCAACGTCTTTATCGTTAACTTCAGTTGTTTTACGTTCAACTTCCAAAGCGTCAAAAGCTTTCACTTCAACTTCTGGATAAACTTCTACAGTTGCTTCATAAACAAGAGCGTCTTCTTTATTTTCAACTTTATCAATGTTTGGCATGCCAACAGCATTGATTTTTTCTTGCTGAATTGCTTCGAATACTGTGTCACGAATTACATCGTTCACAACTTCTTGATAAATACCCGCGCCATATTCACGACGTACAACATTCAAAGGCACTTTACCTGGACGGAAGCCGTTGATCTTCACAGTTTTAGCAGTGCGTTTTAAACGAGCTTCAAATTGCTCGTTCACACGGCTCGTCGGTACAGATACATTTAAACGACGGGCAACGCCCGAAACCGCTTCAGAAGTTACTTGCATGGCTTCCTCGATATAGAAATAGTAATTGCAATTTTGAAAGTGCCATATTATATGACAACATTGGAAGATATACAAAACAGGATGATTTAACCATTAAATTTTAAGCTTTCTTCGGATAAAAATCCGTTTTTATTTCAATTTCCTAACACTTTATCTGCCAAAGACGCTCATTTCGTATGCATTTTAGCTAAAAGCGTAAATTTTTCTAATTTTGAGTTCTTTGCTAATTTAATTCATGCATCTTAAAGTAGTGTTGGATCATTGCTTATATTCATCAATAAAAAATCTGCAGTAACGTTTAACAATTCCAATCACTGCACATCAGTTTTTAATTGCGTTTCAAAATTTATAACGCACCAATGCCATCGTTCCAACTTCTCTTCATCACATTCATCATGCAAAACAAAAACGGATGATCTGTGTGTAATTTCATTACAAGACATCTCTTTCATCACAAAAGATCTAGAATAAGTTGGGTATCCCTCTCCCATCGAGTGAAAAGATCCATTAAACGTTGCCGATTATTTATATGAAATTATAAAGTCCATGCAAAGATTTTAAAAATAAAGCTAAATATTTGGAACTAAAATTGCTTTCTTGTTTTGGCATAAATTTATAATTTCAGATAATTGTAACCAGCTTATGCTTTGACTTTAAATCGAGCTATTTCAAATGAATGTAAGCCATGAAATCGAATAAACATGATTTAACATTAAATTAACTGTTCGATATCACAAATTGCTTAAAAAATGCTAAATATGAGTACGATTAAAATTCACAATCATAAATAAAGAATCAAGAGGTTTTATAGATATTTATTTAGAATCATATATTTAATAAAAAATTATCGCATTTTATTATTCCTTATTAGAATTATAAAGACAATAATGATCGCAAACTCCAATTCAACTTAATAGTTATAAAAAATAAGAATCATTATTATTCTCATACCTTTTCCCAGTACACTTTTTGAGTTAGAAATGGCCTTCATTAAAACACGCAAAAAAATCGTATCTTCTGCGATTGTGTCATCACTTTCAGTCATGGCGGGTAATGTAGTTGCACAAGATCAAGTGACCCAACTTGAAACTATTCGTGCTCAAGCAGAAACAGAACAAACACTTAAAGTCGATCAATCTGCGAATTCCAAGTTTGTTGCTCCCCTGCTCGATACGCCTAAATCAGTTTCTGTGATTTCTAAACAGCTGATTGCAGATACTCAAGTGACAACTTTAAGCGATGCTTTGCGTACTGTACCTGGTATTACTTTAGGTGCGGGTGAAGGTGGTAACCCAAATGGCGACCGTCCATTTATTCGTGGTTATAACTCTGAAAGTTCAATGTATGTGGATGGTGTGCGTAGCGCAACTTCGCAAAACCGTGAAATGTTTGCGGTAGAACAAGTGGAAGTTACTAAAGGTTCTGCATCTGCAATGGGTGGTGCAGGTACCACTGGCGGTAGCATCAACATGATTTCTAAAGTTGCGAAACAAGGTGACTTCTTAGAAGGTTCTGTTGGCGCAGGTACAGACAATTACCAACGTATTACTTTAGATGGCAACAAAGATTTTGGTAATGGTATTGCAGCCCGTGTTGCGGTATTGGGCCACAAAAATGAAAAAGCGGGTCAAGCCGATGGGACTGAATATGCACGTGCAGGTATTGCGCCAAGTATTACTTTTGGTCTAGACACTGCTACTCGCGCAACTTTAAGTTATTACTACTTAAAATCTGACGATACTCCAGATTCGGGTATTCCCTATAACAACCCATTTGGTGCTCCAAGAGCTGGAGCAACAGACTATCGTCCATTAAATGGAAATGGCAAACCAATTGACGTTAAACAAGGTCAATACTATGGTTGGAAAGACCGTGATTTCCAAAAACAGGAAAACCAAATTGGAACAATCAAGTTAGAACATGATTTAACCGATAACTTAACCATTAGTAATACTGCTGTGTATGGCAACTCTAAAAATGATTACCTTTGGACCAATCCAGATGATTCTCAGGGTAACTTTTATAACAAAGCAGGTTTTACCAATGAATTAACAGGTAATGTTTGGGCACGTGCAAACTCTCGTGTAGCCGATACTGATACTTTTACTGACCAGCTTGCATTAACTGGCAAATTCAATACAGGTTTCCTTCAGCATAGCTTTAATCTAGGTGCAGAGTACTCAGATCAGGAAACTGATCGTACCCAATACATTATTGATGGTGTTAACGCTACAGGTAATGTACACAATGCCTGTAATGCTGGAGATATTACTTCGGGCTGGTGTACTTCGGTACAAAACCCAAACCGTGGGCCATGGACAGGTACATTAAGTACTAATGGTGCCGACCAATACAATATTCAAAGCAAATCAAAATCTGTTTATTTCTTAGACAGCATTGAATTTAATCCACAATGGATTTTAGATTTGGGCGTTCGTTGGGATGACTACTCAACTGAGCAAACCATGCTTGCAGGTCGTTTTAATACTACGACTCCAGCAGGAACAATTGTCAAACTTGAAAATGATAAAGACTTTATCAACTATCAAGCAGGTATTACATTCAAACCTGTTGAAAATGGCAGCATCTATGCCAGTTATGCAACATCTGCAAATCCAGTCGGTGTAGATGGTGGGGATGGTTCTGAAGGGATTACAGCTGCAATCAATAATCTTAAACCTGAAGAAGTCCGCACCATGGAGTTAGGAACCAAATGGGATGTCTTGAATGACAAGCTCAACCTGACTGCAGCTATTTTCCGTACAGAAAAAACCAATACTCGTGCGACTGGAGATGATGGCACCACAAGTAATATTGGTGAAACTCGTGTCGATGGTATTGAGCTTGGTGTAAATGGCAACATCACGGATAAATGGGCTGTATCTGCGGGTTATACTTATTTAGACAGTGAAATGATTGATGGTGGATTTGTAAATACTGCCGCTACAGGTCAGCCTGCTGTATATGCGCCAAACCCTAGCAATGGGAACCAAGTTCAAAACGTTGCGAAAAACAGTGCAACACTTTGGACTACATATGCCATAACTCCTACTTTAACTTTAGGTGCGGGTGCTGTTGCGATGGACAAAGTCTATGGTAATGCTACAAACACTAAGTATGTTCCAGGATACGTACGTTACGATGCCATGGCACGTTACAACGTTAACAAAAATGTTGACCTACAGTTGAACGTCAACAACCTGTCTGATGAACGCTATTTCACTAAAGCATATTCATCACATTATGCAACTGAAGCCGAAGGCCGTAGCGCTGTATTGTCTTTAAACTTCAAATACTAAGCGCAATTAAAACCATAAATTAATTATGGATTTAATCTAAAATAGCCTCATAATAATGAGGCTATTTTTATAGCTAAAAGAATTCATTCTTCCAAAGGTGTATTGCCGTGATCCATCATATTCCTAACGTCCTGACTAAAGAACAAGTTCAATATTTTCGTGAAGAAATGAATAAAATTAATTGGGTCAATGGTAAAGTCACTGCGGGTACACTTTCAGCCACAGTCAAACAAAATCAGCAACTTCCGGAAGATCTTCCGCTGACCCATCATTTAAGTACGATTATTTTAGAGTCATTAGGGCAACATCCTTTATTCCTGTCTGCCGCCATTCCTTTAGATATCATTCCTCCCCTGTTTAACCGTTATGAAAACAATGAAGCCTTCGGTTTTCATGTCGACAATTCGATTCGTCGAATCCGGGGAACCAATGAACGCTTAAGAACAGATTTATCCTGTACGGTTTTTTTAAGCGAGCCAGAAGAATATGAAGGTGGCGATTTAGTCATCGAAGACACCTATGGTTACCATGAAGTCAAACTGCCTGCTGGCGATATGATTCTCTACCCTTCAACCAGTTTGCATGAGGTAACACCTGTGACCTCCGGTTGCCGTATGGCATCATTCTTTTGGGTGCAAAGCATGATTCGTGATGAAGCAGAACGTCATATGTTATTTAATCTTGATCAGAGCATTCAGAACCTGCGTATGCAATTGGGTGACCAGCATGCTGAAGTGATCAAGCTGACCAATCTTTATCATAATTTAATGCGTAAATGGGCTGAACTTTAACCTTTAAATCGCAAAAATAAAAAAGGCTGCTGAAACTTACTATCAGGCAGCCTAACCAGTAACTTACAAGTATTTGAATCTTTAATTATTTTATCTTTCGTCAAATTTGATTTCTTCGGTATCGGTTTTCCCTTTAAGTATGATTGCTTTATCAAATGAATAAGCGCGAATTAAGTCATATTTCCATCCAGTTTCACCATTATTAAATAGTTATTACTATTGTTAATGATAATAATTATCATTAGAATTCGCATCAATTGTTACAGGCCATAACAATATCTCCGCTTTTACTGCCATTTTTCCGACTTTAAAAGTTGCAAGGCAGTAATGGAATTCTGTCATATACGATATTAGGGATTAGCTACAATGGCACAGATTAAAAGCCGTAAACACAATCGAAATGCTCAACTGGTTGCTTTAGCGGCCTCTCTCCCCCTCATGGCTCATGCAGCGAACACACAAGATGTCACTCAACTTCCAACCATTACAGTAAAATCAGATGCAGAAAATAAATACAAAGCCGATATGGTGAGTTCGCCTAAATATACTCAGCCGCTGGTCGATACCCCGCAAACAGTTTCAGTGATTAAAAAAGAATTATTAAAAGAACAAGGTGCAACGTCCCTGGTTGAAGCTTTAAGAAATACCCCAGGAATTACCCTGCAACTGGGTGAAAATGGCAATACCAGTGCCGGTGATGCTTTCCAGATGCGTGGATTTTCCACTCAAACTTCGACCTATGTCGATGGTATTCGTGATCTGGGTGCTGTTACTCGGGATGTATTTAATCTGGAACAGATTGAAGTAGTCAAAGGCCCATCTGGTGCAGAAGCAGGACGCGGGTCAGCATCGGGTTATATTAACTTGGCCAGCAAACTTCCTCAGACTGAAAATAGCCGAGAAGTTTCTGCAACTTATAATACAGCTGAACATGCACGCCTGACTGCCGACATTAACCAAGTGATTAATAATGGTACCGCTTTTCGCTTAAATGCGATGGGACAAGACGGCGGTGTTGAAGGTCGGGATTATCTTGAAAACAATAGCTGGGCCATTGCTCCTTCAATTTCCTTCGGCTTAGATACCGATACACGTCTGCATCTCTATTCGCAACATGTTCGTCAACGTAATATTCCAGATGGCGGGATTCCGACTGTAGGGATGAAAGGTTTTTACAATGCAGATTCAGCTTTAAGCTCAGCGCCTAAAGTCAACCCTGAAAATTATTATGGTCATGTGGATGATCATGAAGATGTCGATGCAGACATGTTTACGGCAAAAATTGAAAGTGATTTAGCCGACAATCTAAAATTTACCAACATCACCCGTTTGGGTAAAACCAGCATGAATCGCGTTTTAACTGGAATAAATACCGGTTCAACTGGTTTAAGAACCAATGGCTCAACTGATCCAAAAGACTGGGAAGTTAACCGTTCACGGCAGGGTGTCGATCAGGAAAATAAGATTCTTGCCAACCAAAGCACCTTGAACCTGAATTTAAAAACCGGTGCCATTGAGCATGATCTGGTCGCAGGATTAGAATTGTTAAAAGAACAACAACATACAAAAACATTAGCAACTCAAATGCCAGGCGAAACGACTGTAGCAACACCTTGGGCAAATCTTTACCATCCAGATCGCAATCAAGCAATGCCTGGACTGATGTATAACGGTGGCTACAGCAACGGTGAAACGGATACAGCTGCCGCTTATTTGTTTGACACCCTGAAGTTTGGTGAACGCTTCCAACTGAATGGGGGTGTGCGTGTCGATTATTATGATACTGAATATGACGGACTCGCTATTCCCCGTAATGAAAATGCCTTAGTCGCATCCAGTTTTGCTGCACATGACACGCTGGTCAGCTGGAAACTGGGCGGTTTATTTAAGCCAACCCCATTTAGCAGTGTTTATGCATCTTATGCAAAATCACTGACGCCTCCGGGAAGCGCGAATTTCACTTTGTCCGAAACAGGTGCAAACAGCTCGGCAGCAGAACCTCAAGAAACCCATCATTATGAAATTGGCACAAAATGGGATCTTTTAGAGGGCAAATTGGCATTGAATGCTGCAGCTTACCGTACTGAAAACGAAAACCAGTTTACGGTTGACCCCATTACCCAGCTCTCGGTACAAGAAGGTAAAAAGCGCGTTGATGGTGTAGAACTCAGTGCTGTGGGACAAATCACCGATGTGTGGAATGTTTCTGCCGGGGTGGCTCATATGAAAGTGAAACAGCTAAATCAACAGACGGAAACAGCAACAACCTTGGCTGAACGCTGGTCACCGGAATGGACTGCAAGTTTATGGTCTACTTATGATGTTGCAGGCTTTAAACTGGGCTTAGGTGCACGTTATGTCGATGATCAAAAACGTGTGATTACCGACAGCACTACAGCGGCAAATATGCCAAGCATTCCGGGCTATGTGGTATTTGATGCCATGGCCGGTTATACCCTGAATAAAAATGCCTCTGTAAACTTGAATGTCTATAATCTGGCAGATAAAGAATACATTAGCACCTTAAACAATGGTGGTGGTCGTGTGGTGTTAGGACAACCGCGTTCAGCAGCACTTACTTTTAATTATAAATTTTAAGCAATTCGCTAGGTCTTAGCAGATTGAGCATAAATGTAGTGTGTTATATCTAGGGTTTGTTGACAGTTCGTCTATGAAGTATCAACAGACCCTACGCACCACATTAGTTATTTTGAGTCCAACTCATTCAAGGGATGCAGATAAAGCGGATGATGTTACATATTCCTGAAATTTTAACCAAACAGCAAGTTACCGAATTACGTCAGCAACTGGATGCGAGTCATGCTTGGGTTCATGGTCAGCAAAGCGCCGGCTTTCAGGCTCAAAAAATAAAAAATAATCTGCAAATTGATGTGAACAGCATTATCTATCAGTCCCTTTCCCCGAAAATACTGCAAGCCTTACAACGAAATGCTCAGCTAAAATCGGCGGCACTTCCCAAACACATGCTCTCCCCTTTATTTAACTGCTATCAAGATGATGGCAATTACGGCAATCATGTCGATAGTGCGGTGCAATATTCAGATGCAACCGGACATGCGATTCGTACCGATGTTTCAATCACGCTGTTTTTGTCTGAACCGGATGAATACCAAGGCGGTGAACTGATTATTGAAGATCATTATGGCAGCCATGAAGTGAAGCTGGATGCAGGTGATGCCATCCTTTACCCAGCTACAAGTTTGCATCGGGTTGAACCGGTGACGCATGGCAAACGGATTGCAGCATTTACCTGGTTACAAAGCATGGTGAAAGATGACTGGCAGCGCAGTATGCTATTCAACCTCGATATGACCATTATGAAACTACGACTACAAGTGGGCGATTCGGAAGAAATCATCAGCTTAACCAGTCATTATCATAATTTATTGCGCCAATGGGGCGATCTATGAAACCGATTACGCCACTTGCTCCATTCAGCCAAATTCCGACACATTTACAAACGCTTGCCGATTATGAACAACAGGCTGAAAAGCACCTTCCGGAAAATACCTGGCACTACTTACAAGGCGGTGCGATGGATGAAATCAGCATTCAGGAAAATCTGGATCAATTTAAAAAAATCCAGCTGATTCCCAAACATTTAAACGACCTGACTCAAGGCAATACCGCATGTGAAATTTTGGGACAAACCTTTCCCCATCCAATTTTTTTGGCCCCGATTGGTCATCAACAACTGTTCCATGCCGATGCTGAACTGGCGACTGCCTTAGCGGCTGAAGTACTACACAGCAATCTGATTTTAAGTACTTTTAGCAATACCGATATGCGTAGCCTCAAAGCTGAAAATCCTTACAAATGGTTTCAACTCTATTGGCAAGGCAATCGTGAAAAATCACTGGCCTTGGTTAAACTGGCGGAACAGCAAAACTTTAAAGCCTTAGTCATAACCGTAGATTCACCGCATAGCGGCATTCGTGATCGTGAACGACGTGTGTTTTTCCAGTTACCTGAAGGCATGCAACATCCCCATACCCCTGCGCATATTCCCCTTCCTGAAATTGGTGAAGATCAGCATCCTGTATTTAATGGCTTAATGCAGATTGCCCCGAAATGGGATGATATCCAGTGGATCATTAAAAACACATCACTCCCCGTAATTTTAAAAGGTATTGTTCATCCCAAAGATGCAGAACTTGCGATTCAATCTGGTGTTCAAGGACTGATTATTTCCAATCACGGTGGACGGGTTTTAGATAGCTGCATTTCGCCACTCACTGCCCTACAGCGTATTAAAGCAGTTGTGCCTCAGCATTTCCCTTTAATTGTCGATGGTGGAATTCGTCGTGGCACCGATATTTTTAAAGCCATTGCTTTAGGCGCTTCAGCGGTCTGTATTGGTCGACCTTATATTCATGGTTTAGCGGTTGCCGGCGCTTTAGGCGTTGCCCATGTGATTAAAATCTTGAAGGAAGAATTTGAAATTACGATGGCTTTAGCGGGAACTGCGACATTAAATGAGATTACTTCCGACTATATTTTTCACAAATAGCTTAATTAAAGGAAAATATTTTCTTTAAAGCTGTTGTAAACGCAAAAATAGAAAATTATTTTCGGAATAAGTGGATTAATATTTAGTTATAGATTTGCAAGTGCTGCGATAAAGCTAAGTCGTAATAATTTATCAATATTTTACGACTTTCGACTAAAGTACCCGAAGCATTGCTTGTAAATGGTTAGAATAGACACAATCTATATTCGTAGTACGTTGCCGTTATCCACGATTAAAAGCAATGCATGCTACACAAGGAGTTACCTCATGATGTTGGCTGATCCAAGTAAAAAATATCGTCGCATGTATCAACGTGTAGACTTGCCAGACCGTCAATGGCCAAATAATGAAATCAATCAAGCGCCAATTTGGATGAGCACCGACCTTCGTGACGGTAACCAGGCAATTTTCGAACCGATGGATATGGAACAGAAATTTAAAATGTTCCAGATGTTAGTGAAAATTGGCTTTAAACATATTGAAATTGGTTTCCCTTCTGCATCACAAATTGACTTTGACTTCACCCGTAAATTGATTGAAGAAAATCATATTCCAGATGATGTTTATATTGAAGTTTTGGTTCAGGCGCGTGATCATTTGATCCAACGTACTTTCGAATCATTGGTTGGTGCAAAACGCGCGATCGTACATATCTACAATTCAAACTCACCGACTTTCCGTGAAAAAGTCTTGAATGTTGATGTTGCCGGTGCAAAACAGTTAGCGGTAAATGCTGCGACAAAAGTGAAAGAATATGCAGCGCAATATCCTGAAACTGAATGGGTATTCCAATACAGTCCAGAATGTTTCACTGCAACCGAATTAGAAGTTGCAAAAGATGTGTGTGATGCTGTAACTGAAATCTGGGAAGCATCACCGACAAACAAAGTGATCTTGAACTTGCCTGCAACGGTTGAAGTTTCAGGTCCGCATGTGTATGCCGACCAAATTGAATGGATGCACCGCAACATTCAACGTCGTGACGGCGTAATCATTTCTGTTCACTGTCACAATGACCGTGGCTGTGGTATTGCAGCTTCTGAATTGGCGATTATGGCCGGTGCTGACCGTGTCGAAGGCTGTGTGTTTGGTAATGGCGAACGTACCGGTAACGTCGACGTTGCAGCAATTGCATTGAACATGTACACCCAAGGTGTTGCACCAAACTTGGACTTCTCCAATATCAATGAAATTATTGCCACTGTTGAAGAATGCACTGGCTTGCCCGTTCACCCGCGTCATCCGTATGCAGGCGACTTGGTCTTCACCGCATTCTCTGGTTCGCATCAAGATGCGATCAAGAAAGGTTTCGAGTTCCAGAAGAACCAAGAAATGTGGGATATGCCTTACTTGCCAATCGATCCTAAAGACTTGGGTCGTGACTATGATGCGGTGATTCGCGTGAACTCACAGTCAGGTAAAGGCGGTATCGCCTACTTGTTAGAATCAAACTACAACGTGGTATTGCCGCGCCGTTTACAGATTGAATTCTCACAAGCAGTTCAACAAGTGACAGATGAACAGGCTAAAGAAGTTTCAGCACAAGATATCTGGGCCTTGTTCAAACAGAATTATGTTGCAATCAAAGATGCACATTACTCTGCGAAAAACTACCGCTTGTTTGATGACAATGGCAATCAGGTGATTGAGTTGGATGTCGAAGTGAACGGTGAAAAGCAGCACTTGCGTGGTGAAGGTAACGGTCCTATTTCTGCCATCTTAAATGCTTTGCAATTGCCAATTGATGTGTTGAACTATGAAGAACGTAGCATTAGCTCGGGTGCGCATGCCAAAGCCTTGGCTTTAATTGAACTTCAAGTGAAAGGTACAGGTAAATCTGCATTTGGCGCAGGTATTCACGACAATATTGTGACTGCCTCAATCGAAGCGATTATTGCCTGCACCAACCGCATGATCGAGCAAGGTGTATTAAGTACAGAACAGGTGATTGCGGCTGCCGTATAGGTATTAGTAATAATATTTAGCACTAAAATGACTTTAGAAGGATACCCTCAAGTGGTATCCTTTTGTTTATACATCCTAAAGATTTAAGGCGAATTATTCCTGTGTCTTTTCCAGCTGACTCAGTGGGTCTCGTTACCCCACAAAAGTTTTCATTCGAAGAGCCGTTAGAGCTTGAATGTGGCCGCATTCTCCCGCGTTTCGAAATCATGATTGAAACCTACGGTACGCTTAATGCCGATAAATCCAATGCAATTCTGATTTGCCATGCGTTGTCTGGGCATCATCATGCCGCCGGCTATCATCATGAAGATGATAAAAAACCAGGTTGGTGGGATGCCTGTATTGGCCCGGGCAAAGCCATTGATACCTCTAAATTCTTTGTTGTGGCACTCAACAACATTGGGGGTTGCAGTGGATCAACCGGTCCAATCTCGCCAAACCCTGAAAATGACAATCGTCCATATGGTCCAGATTTCCCTT
>Ga0308160_10000504_pt1 | contig 73101 bp, 60 predicted proteins | sample PhyFR1_FD_201036 | JGI IMG/M metagenome (GOLD analysis project Ga0308160, IMG submission 201036) | Phyllosphere microbial communities from UC Gill Tract Community Farm, Albany, California, United States - DLSLF.R1 | ecosystem: Host-associated > Plants > Phyllosphere > Unclassified | place: USA... | reverse complement strand
CGAACCCCCACACCATTGCTGGCGTCAGGACCTAAACCTGGTGCGTCTACCAATTTCGCCATCCTCGCGCAGGATTGCATATTGCCACAAAAACAAAGGGCGCCCGACAGTAGAAACCGGCCGCCCTTGCACTCCATTGTCTAGGGGCTACAACTTCAACCCGGTATTTTACTGGATTTTCTGACACCAGAGGGAGTGAATTTTGCTGGGGTGCGATGGCAAACATTTGCTGCATGGCCGCATAAACCATGCGCAGCGTGATGGCATGCGATTGCGCTTGACCACGATAGCGGAAAACGCAACCATATGCCCACCCGGATCGACGCACGCCACTGGAGAATAAACATGGCAGGCAATGCGGAATTACTCGCGGAGCATTATCAAAAAAGCTTCGAAGTCACGCTCGAGGTATGGGGCCAGCGTAACCAGACGTTCCTGCTCCTGCTGGGTGTCGTGGGCTTTGCCACCCTGCTCACCTTCAACGCGACCGCGACCCAGCCGCTGCTGCTCGACCTGATCGCCAAGCTGCTCTCCATCGAGAGCGACACCCGGCAGCGCGAGCTGCGCGCGAGTTTCCCCTACGGCCTGATCCAGACCATCATCCTGATGGTGGTGCTCTACCTGACGCTCGTGCTCTACCATCGCACCACCTTCATCAAACGCAGCTACCTCTACCTTGCCCAGCTGGAAGCCGAGCTGCGCGACGCCCTTTCCCTGCCCGCGGGCTCGGTGGCCTTTACCCGCGAAGGCCTGTTTTACGAAACCAACAGCCCGCCACTGCGGCATGCGGTCGCCTACGCCTATATCGGCATGCTGGGCCTGCTGCTGTTCGCCTTCCTCGGGATGCGCATCTACACGGATATCGACAGCGGCAATCTGGTCGCGTCCGCGCTCGATCTCCTGCTCGCCGTCCCGACCGTCGTGTTTTTCATTGCCTACATGCGTGCTTCATGAGCGCGTGCGCGCGATACATCGAACGTTTGCGCTGAGCAGAAGTCCAATACGGCATGGTTCCCTTCCCTCCCAAAGCCTTCATCAGCTACCGGCGCACCGACAGCGCTGCCGCCGCGCGCTGGATTGCACGCAGCATCGGCGCCACCTTCGGCCAGCAGAGCGTGTTCATCGACACCGACACCATCCGTGCTGCCGACAAGTGGGAAGGCCGCATCGATGCCGCGCTGCGTGAAACAAGCGTGCTGGTGCCGGTGATCGGCGAACGCTGGCTCTCGGCCCAGGGCGACGACTTCCGGCGGCGCATCGACGAAGAGCAGGACTGGGTACGCAAGGAAATCGAGCACGCCATCGCGGCCGGCATCGGCATCTTGCCGCTCCTGCTGGCGCCTGCGCGTTTCCCGCAGCGCAGTGCCCTGCCGGCCAGCCTGGCGACACTGCCTGCCTACCAGTACCTGGAATTGCGCGAGCCGAGTTGGGACGCGGATGTCCACGCACTCGTCGACCGGCTGGGCGAGCTGGGATTCCGCAAGGCCTCGCCCGGCCCGGTACGCTATCCGAAACCGATGATCAGCCTGCGTGAATTCACCGCCGATGAATTGGCCGCCCTGCTCCAGGAGCTACCGGGCTGGCATTATGTCGAGAGCGAGCTGCCTGGCCACCCCGGGCGGCGCCGGGCCGAGCTGCAGCGGACCTATGTCTTTCGCAGCTTCGAGGATGCGATCGCCTTCATGCAGGCAGCCGTGGCCGGTGTCAGCCAGCGCCAGCACCACCCGCGCTGGGAAAACATCTGGCGCACCGTGCAGGTCTGCCTGACGACCTGGGACATCGGCCACAAGCCCTCGGCCCTCGATGCCGATCTTGCGGCCTATCTCGACGGCGTGCGCAAACAATTTCCTGCGCAGTAGACCAGAACAGGCGCCCATCCATGAAGGGGCCTGGCTGCATGCCTGCCCCTCCCGGCACTTCTTCAGCGCACCGGCTTCTTGACCCGGAACCACGCCGCATACAGCGCCGGCAAGAACAGCAAGGTCAAGGCCGTGGCCACCAGCAAGCCGCCCATGATCGCCACCGCCATCGGCCCCCAGAACACCGAGCGCGATAGCGGGATCATGGCCAGTGCCGCCGCCGCGGCCGTCAGCAGGATCGGCCGGCAACGGCGCACCGCCGCCTCGACGATGGCATCCCAGGCCTCGGCACCGCCCTTGATGTCTTGCTCGATCTGGTCGACCAGGATCACCGAGTTGCGGATGATCATGCCGAACAGCGCGATCACGCCCAGGTTGGCGACAAAACCGAACGGCCGGTTCAACAGCAGCAGCGCCATCGCCGCCCCTGCCACGCCCAGCGGCCCGGTGAGGAACACCAGCAGCGAGCGCGAGAAGCTGTGCAACTGCAGCATCAGCAGGGTGAACACGATGAACAGCACCAGCGGCACATTCGCCGCGATCGACGCTTCCGCCTCCGAGCTGTCGGCCGCCGCACCTTCGAGCGTCACGCGATAGCCAGCCGGCAGCTTGGCGCGGATGTCGGCCAGCTGCTCGCCTACCTGGCCGGACACGGTCGGCCCCTGGATCCCGGCCACCACGTCCGACTGGACCATGATCGCCCATTCGCGCCCCTCGCGCCAGATCACGCCCGGCTCCCACACGAATTCCACGCGTGCCACCTGGCCGATGGTCACCGAGCGGCCCGAGGCCGTCGGGATGTTCGTATCGCGCAGCACGGTGATGGTCGAGCGCTCTTCCAGCGGCTGGCGAACCACGATGTCGATCAGTTCATTGGTCTCGCGGAATTGCCCGACCGTGGTGCCCGACAATACGGTATTCACCGCGCGCCGCACCGATTGCGAGGTCACGCCCAGCGCACGCAGCTTGTCCTGGTCCAGGTCCAGGCGCAGCACCTTGACCGACTCGTTCCAGTTGTCGTTGACGCCCACCGCATTCGGGTTCGCGCGCAGCACCTCCTTCACCTGGTCGGCCACGCCGCGTACCACGCCAATGTCCGGCCCCGCCACCTGGAACTGCACCGGGTAGGGCACCGGCGGACCGTTCGGCAGCAGTTTCACACGGCCTCGCACTTCAGGAAACTCTTCGCGGAACACCTTCTCGATCTTGCCCAGCAGTTCCTGGCGGTGCGCCGCACCCGTCGGCAGCACCACGAACTGCGACACATTCGACTGCGGGAAGATCTGGTCCAGCGGCAGGTAGAAGCGCGGGCTGCCGGTGCCGACGTAACTGGTGATGCTTTCCACATTCGGCTGCTCCCGCACAAAGGCCTCGAACTTCTTCACCAGCGCCTCGTTGGCGGCAAAGCTGGTCCCTTCGGGCAGCCACATCTCGACCATCAGCTCGGGGCGGCTGGAATCCGGGAAGAACTGCTTCTCGATGAACTTGAAGCCGAACACGCCGAGCGCGAACACGGCCAGGCTCAATATGATCGTCGTCTTGCGGAACTCGACGCACCAGCTCACCAGCGCGCGAAAGCGCCGGAACATCGGCGTATTGAACACGTCATGGTCAAGATGGCCCTGCCCGTGCGGCTTCACCTTCAGCAGCAGGAAGCCGATGTAGGGCGTAAAGGTGACAGCCACGATCCAGGACACGATCAGCGCGATCGCATTCACCGAGAACATCGAGAAGGTATATTCGCCGGCGGCCGATTTCGCCAGCCCGATCGGCAGGAAGCCGGCCGCCGTGATCAGGGTCCCGGTCAGCATCGGGATCGCGGTCGAGGTGTAGGCGAAGGTGGCCGCCTCGAAGCGCGAGAGGCCCTCCTCCATTTTCCGCACCATCATCTCGACCGCGATGATGGCGTCGTCCACCAGCAGGCCGAGGGCGATGATCAGCGCGCCGAGCGACACCTTGTGCAGCGAGATATCGAGCATGCGCATGAACAGGAAGGTGATTGCCAGCACCAGCGGGATGGTCAGCGCCACCACCAGGCCGGGACGCACGTCGATGCGCAGCTTGGGTTTCGTGTGCAGGCCGAGCGCCAGGAAGCTCACCGCCAGCACGATGATCACCGCCTCGATGAGCGTGTGAATGAATTCGCTCACCGACTCGGTCACGGCCTGCGGCTGGTTCGACACGCGTTCAAGCTCGATCCCCACCGGCAGCTGGGAGCGGATACGCGTCACCGTCTTGTCCAGCGATTCGCCGAGCTGGATGATGTTGCCGCCCTTCTCCATCGAGACGCCCAGGCCGATCACTTCCTTGCCGTTGAAGCGCATCTTGTCCTGGGGCGGGTCCTGGTATTCGCGCTTCACGGTGGCGAAGTCGCCCAGGCGGAAGGTGGTATTCCCGGCGCGCAGCTGCAGGTCTTCCAGTTCCTTGGCGGTGCGAATCGCCCCCGTCACGCGCACTTGCAGGTTATCCGTGGGCGTCACCAGCACGCCCGAGGCCTCGATGCCGTTCTGGGTCGCGATCTGGTTGACGATCTGCTCGAACGGCACGCCCAGCTGGGCGAACTTCTTGTTCGAGAACAGAATGTTGACCTTCTCGTTCTGCACCCCGAACTGCTCGACCTTGGCCACCAGCGGCACGCCGAGCAATTGCTGGCGCACGAAGTCGGCGTAGTCCTTCATCTCGGCATAGGTGAAGCCGTCGCCGGAGAGCGCGAAGATCGAGCCGTAGGTATCGCCGAATTCGTCGTTGAAGAAGGGGCCGATCACGCCCTGCGGCAGGGTGCCGGCGACGTCGCCGATTTTCTTCCTCACCTGGTACCAGGAGTCCGGCACCTCCTTTGGCGGCGTCGATTCGCGCAGCTCGAGGATGATGGTGGTCTCGCCGGGCTTGGAGAAGCTGCGGATGCGGTCGATGTACGGCGTTTCCTGCAGCTTGCGTTCCAGCTTGTCGGTGACCTGCTCGGCCATCTGCACGGCGGTGGCGCCCGGCCAGACGGCGCGCACCACCATCGCACGGAAGGTGAACGGCGGGTCTTCGTCCTGGCCCAGCTTCTGGTAGCCGAGGATGCCGCCGATGAGGAGGGCCGCGATCAGGTAGCGCGTGAGGGGAATGTGTTCCAGCGCCCAGCGCGACAAATTGAAGTCCTTCATTGCGGGGCTCCGCCGGCGGCAGCGGCTTCGGTATCGCCGCGGCGCGCCACGTCGGCGGTCAGGATGCGCACCTTCTGGCCATTGCGCAGCAGGTTCACGCCGGCCGTTACCACGGTCTGGCCGGCCTGCACGCCGGCGCCCAGCAGCACGTCGTTGCCGGCCTGGCCGGCGATCTGCACCGGCACCAGCTTCACGGCATTGTTCTCGACGATCCAGACACCCGTCGCGCCCTTCTGGTGGTGCAGGGCGGTGAGCGGCGCGCGCAGGCCGCCCGTGCCGGAACGCGACGCGAACTGCACGGCGGCCGTCATCCCCAGGCGCACGTCGGCGCGCGGCGGGATCGCCACTTTCACGGTGTAGGTGCGGGTCGCGGCATCGGCCACCGGCGACACTTCGCGCACCTTGCCGGCGATCGCTTCGCCCGGATTCGCCCACAGGCGCACCGTCACCGAATCGACCTTGCGGATCTCGTCGACGCGGTCTTCGGGGATGCCGATCACGACTTCCATCTGGTCGGTGCGGGCCACGCGCACCACCGGCGTGCCGGCCGTGACCACCTGGCCGACCTCGGCGTCGATGCCGGTGACCACGCCGTCGATGTCGGCGACCAGGTTACTGTAGCCGGCCTGGTTCGACTGCCCGCGGAAGCCCGCGCGTGCGGCGTCGGCCTCGGCCTGGGCGGCGCGCAGGGCGGCGCGCTTCGAGTCGAGCACCGACTGGCTCACGAAATTCTTCTCGCGCAGTTCCTGGTAGCGCTTGTAGTCGGAGTTCGCCAGGTCGCGGTTGGTCTCGGCCGCGCGCAAGCTGGCCTGGGCCTGGCTCGCGGCCAGCTTCAGGTCTTGCGGGTCGAGCTGCATCAGCACGTCACCCTTCTTGACGACGTTGCCGATGTCGACCTTGCGCTCGACGATCTTGCCGGCCACGCGAAAGCCCAGGCGCGACTCGATGCGCGGGCGCACCTCGCCCGAGAATTCGGCGCTGGCGCCGCCCGCGCCCTGGGCCAGCACGATGGCGCGCACCGGGCGCACCTCCTCGGCTTTGGGCGCCTCCTTCGAGCAGGCGGACAGGAGCAGCAGCGCGCACAGCGGCGCGGCGAGCGGCAGGATAGGGGCGGCCAGCGGCCGGCGCAGTCGGTTCGAGGCGGACACGTTCTTTTCCTTTTAATTGCAGTGTTCGGACACGGGCCACGGGCGGGCCGGCAAGGCTAGCTTCTGGTGCATTATCCCTCCAAAGTGGAACACCCCAAAGCCCGCCAATTATAATCATGCAAACACACAGCGTAAATGACTCCCCAGTCATTTGATTTGCATGCCCGTCGACCACTACGAAAATTTCCCTGTCGCTTCGATCCTGATGCCGCGCCGCCTGGTGCCGGCCGTCGAGGCCATCTACGCCTTTGCGCGCGGCGCCGACGATGTTGCCGACGAGGGCGACGCCAGCCCCGCCGAGCGCCTGGCCGGCCTGGCCGAGTACGAGGCCGCGCTCGACACCATCGCCGCCGGCGCCACGCCGGCGCAGCCGATGTTCGCGCGCCTGGCCGGGGTGGTGCGCCAGTTCGGCTTGCCGCTGCAGCCGCTGCGCGACCTGCTTTCGGCCTTCCGCCAGGACGTGGTCACCACACGCTATGCCGACTACCCCGCCCTGCTCGACTATTGCCGCCGCTCGGCCGACCCGGTCGGGCACCTGATGCTGGCCCTGTACGGCGCCGTGGACGCGCGCAACCTGGCCGACTCGCACGCGATTTGCAGCGCCCTCCAGCTAATCAATTTCTGGCAGGACGTGGCGATCGACATCGAGAAGGGCCGCATCTACCTGCCGCTGGAAGACCTGGCGCGCCACGGTGTGTCCGAAAACGACCTGCGCAGCGGCGCCGACACCCCGGCCTGGCGCGCGCTGATGGCCTTCGAAGTCGCGCGCGCACGCGCCCTGATGCTGTCCGGCGCGCCGCTGGCGGAGCGCCTGCCAGGACGGATCGGCTGGGAACTGCGCCTGATCGTGCAGGGCGGGCTGCGCATCCTGGAACGCATCGAGGGGGCCGATTACGACGTTTTCCGCCGCCGCCCGAAGCTGGGCAAGCACGAATACGCCTTGATGGCCTGGCGCGCCCTGCGCATGTAAGCCCTAAAAGCCACATTAGACAGCCACTGCCGCGCGCGCATCGGCTAAGATAGCGGATTCGCATCGCCAATATTGCAACTTTTACATGTCTCCTGACGAATACTGCCAGCAAAAGACGGTCCAGAGCGGTTCCAGCTTTTATTACAGCTTCCTCTTCCTCGAACCGGCCCGCCGCCGCGCGATCACCGCGCTGTATGCCTTCTGCCGCGAGGTCGACGACACCGTCGACGACGCTACCGACGGTTCGGTGGCGCGCATCAAGCTGGCCTGGTGGCGCACCGAAGTGTCGAATATGTACAAGGGCACGCCGACCCACCCGGTGACCCAGGCCCTGCAGCCGCACCTGCCCGTCTACAATTTGCAGGAGCAGCATCTGCAAGCCATCGTCGACGGCATGGAGATGGACCTCGACCAGAGCCGCTACTTGGATTACGCGGGCCTCAAGAAATACTGCTGGCATGTGGCCGGCGTGGTCGGCATCCTCTCGGCCAGCATCTTTGGCTACAAGAACGCCCAGACCCTGGAGTACGCCGAAAAGCTCGGCCTCGCCTTCCAGCTGACCAACATCATCCGCGACGTCGGCGAGGATGCGCGCAAGGGCCGCATCTACTTGCCGGTGAACGAGCTGCAGCAGTTCGGCGTGACCGCGGCGGACCTGCTGAACGCGCGCCACAGCGAGAAGTTCGAGGCCTTGATGGCCTTCCAGACCGAGCGCGCCCAGAAGATGTACGACGAAGCCATGGCCGCCCTGCCGAAGGAAGACCGGCGCGCCCAGCGCCCGGGCCTGATGATGGCGGCCATCTACCGCACCCTGCTCGATGAAATCGCGCGCGACAACTACCACGTGCTGACCCAGCGCATTTCCCTCACGCCGCTGCGCAAGCTGTGGCTGGCGTGGAAAACCTATGTCCGCAACTGATGGGTGCAACTAAAGCTGGATTGCGCGTCGCCGTCGTCGGCGGCGGCTGGGCCGGCTGCGCCGCGGCCGTCGAACTGGTGCACAAGGGCGCGCAGGTCACCGTGTTCGAGGCGGCGCGCACCCTGGGCGGCCGCGCGCGCGCGGTCGAGGTCCAGGGCAAGCTGCTCGACAACGGCCAGCACATCCTGCTCGGCGCCTACAAGGAAACCCTGAAGCTCATGGCGCGCGTCGGCGTGGCGCCGGATGCCGGCCTGCTGCGCCTGCCCCTGCAGATGCGCTACCCGGCCGGCAGCGGCGCCATGGATTTCGTGGCGCCGCGCCTGCCCGCGCCCTGGCACATGGTAGTCGCCCTGCTGCGCGCCAAGGGCCTGGCACGCGCGGACAAGCTGGCCCTGGCCCGCTTCACCACGAGCGCGCGCTGGATGCGCTGGGGCCTGAACGACGACGTACCGGTGAGCGTGCTGCTGGAACGCTTCGACCAGACCGAACGCCTGGTGCGCCTGCTATGGGCGCCGCTGTGCATCGCCGCGCTGAATACCCCGCCCGAGCGCGCTTCCAGCAACGTCTTCCTGGCGGTGCTGCGCGACAGCCTGGGCGCGTCGCGCCGCGCCGCCTCGGACATGCTGGTGCCGCGCCTGGACCTGGGCGCCCTGTTCCCGCAAGCCGCCGCGCGCCACATCGAAGCGAAGGGTGGCCAGGTACGCCTGGGCGCCAAGGTCGGCGCGCTGGCACGCACCGGCACCGGCTGGGAAGTGCAGCTGGGCGCCGACCGGCAAGCCTTCGACGCCGTGGTGCTGGCCACGCCGCCCACCCAAGCCGCGAGCCTGCTGGCGCCGCTGGGCGAGTCCGCCATCGTCGACCAATTGGCCGCATTCACCTACGAGCCGATTTCCACCTGCTACCTGCAGTACGACGCCACCCTGCGCTTGCCGCTGCCCTTCTGCGCGCTGCTCGACGCGCCCGACGAGGGGCGCTACGGCCAGTTCGCCTTCGACCGTGGCCAGCTCGACGCCAGCCAGGCCGGTTTGCTGGCGGTGGTGGTCAGCGCCGCCGGCGCCGCCGCCGCGCTCGACCAGGATGCCTTGTCCATGCTGATCGCCCGCCAGCTGGCCGCGGCTTTCGCCCTGCCGGCCCTGGCCGCGCCGCTCTGGAGCCGCGTGATCACCGAGAAGCGCGCCACCTTCGCCTGCACCCCGGGCCTGGCGCGTCCGGGCAATGAAACGGCGCAGCCCGGCCTGGTGCTGGCCGGCGACTACACCGCCAGCGACTACCCGGCCACGCTCGAGTCGGCCGTGCGCAGCGGCCAGGGCGCGGCGTCGGCCATCCTCGCCTACGCCCGCCTGCCCCGCCGAAACGACAGCCTGTCGCACGCCGCTGGCGGCGCCTGAGCCGCTTCCCTAGAGTAGCAGCATCGGAAACCCTATCGTGGACAGGAACATGACTTACCAACTCGGCGTGCGTACCCTTGGGCTGCTGGCACTGGTTGCCGCCAGCACCCTGGCGCTGGTGGCGCCCGAATGCCTGGGCGCCCAGGCCGGCGCCAACGGCCCGGCGCTGGGCGCCATCCTCCTGCTCGGCCATGCCTGAGGCGGGCGCCGCATCCATGGGCAAGCTCGACTACCTCGACGCGCTCAAGCGCGCCATGCTCGGCCTGCCGCCCGCGCTGCAAGCCAAGACCCTGGCCTGGTACGAGCAGCGCTTCGTCGACGGCGCCGCCGCCGGCCGCCTGGAATCCGACATCGCGCGCGAGCTGGACGACCCGAAGAAGGTCGCCCTGACCCTGCGCGCCAACAGCCACATGGCCGCCTTTGCCGAGCAAAAGAACCCAGCGAATTTGCTGCGCCTGTGCGTGTCGGTGCTCGGGCTGGTGATCTTCAATCTGTTCATGGCGATCCCGGCCGCCGTGTTCGGCTCGCTGCTGGCCGCGCTGTACGTGACGGCGCTGGCCTTCTACGTCGGCGGCATCGCGATCACCGCCAGCGGCCTGGCCGGCGCCAACGAAATCGTGCTCGACGGCCCGCTGCGCCACGTCAGCTTCGACAACGGCAGCCAGCCGGAACGCGTGCGCACCCGCATCTCGATCAGCGACACCGGCATCGAGATCGACGACCCCGACGAAGCCGCCGACGGCGCGCCCGCCGCATCCGCATCGGCCGATGCCGATGCGGGCCCTGGCGAAACCTCGCGCGTGGTGCGTGGCGCCGAGCGCGTGGCCGGCAGCGGCGTGCGCATCTCGACCGACCTCGACGAAGACGCGCGCATGACCCAGACCGTGCTCGGCGCGGCCCTGTTGCTGGGCGGGATCGTGCTGTTCCTGGTCTCGATCGTGGTCACGCGCTATGCCGCCAGCGGCGTCAAGCGCTACCTGCAAATGAATATGTCGCTCTTGCGCGGCAGCTGAGGAGAGCCCGTGCGCGCCCTGTTACGAGTCGGCTTCGCCCTCCTGGTCCTGGCCTGCGTGCTGGTCGGCCTGACCTACACCATGCTGCGCGCGCAAGGCGTGCCAACCCGCCTCGAGGGGCGCAACGTGACCAGCGACACCCGTACGCTCGGACGCGAGGTGCGCACCATCGAGCTCAGCGCCCCGGTCGACCTGAGCGTGCGCTACGGCCCCCAGCCGGGGCTGGTGGTGCGCGGCGAAGCGCGCCTGCTGCAGAACATCGACACCAGCAGCAAGGACGGCGTGCTGCGCATCGGCACCCAGGGCATCCTGCTGCGCCACCGCCAGCCGCTCGAAGTGGAAGTCACGCTGCCGATGCTCGAGCGCGTGGCCCTCGACGGCAGCGGCAACACCCGCATCAACGGCTTTTCCGGCGAGCGCATCGAATTGAGCCTGAGCGGCTCGGGCAGCGTCCAGTTCAATGGCCGCTACCGCCAGGCCAAGGCCGTCCTGCACGGCAGCGGCGACCTGAGCGTGGACGCCGGCAACAGCGACAGCATCGAGGCCGAGCTGATGGGCTCCGGCGCCCTCGGCCTGGCCGGCGCCACGCGCCGCCTCAAGTACGAAGGCAGCGGCACCGGCATGCTGGAAGCCCAGCGTTTGCGCGTGGAACAGGCGCAGCTGCGCCAGAGCGGTTCGGGCCGGGCCAGCGTCACGGTGCGCGACACGGTGAACGCCGCCGTCAGCGGCAGCGGCGATATCGACGTGCACGGCGAACCGACCCAGCGCCACATCACGCGCAGCGGCAGCGGGAACGTGCATTTCGTCGAGTAGGGTGGGTTCTCGAACCCACCGGTGTGCCAACGGAGCGTGCGGTGGGTTCGAGAACCCACCCTACGTCAGAACTTGGCCCGCACTCCGAACACGAAGTTTCGCCCCGGCAGCGGTGCAATGTCCTTCAGCACCGAGGTCGACACCCGGATATCCTCGTCCAGCAAATTCTTCGCCAGCAGGAACCAGGTCAGGTCGCTGCCTTCCAGGTGCTGGGTCCACGACACATTCGCGTTCAGCTGGTTGTAGGCCGGCGTGGCCGTGGTTTCCGAGGCCGCCAGGCGGTCCTGGCCGCGCGCGTGCACCAGCGACAAGCCGCCGCGCCAGTCGCCCTCGCGGTAGCCGAGGCTGGCGCCGATGCGGTCGGCCGGCTGCAGCGGCAGGCTGCCGCCGGCATCGAGCTTGCCGCGCGAGGTGTCGGCGAACAGGCGGCCCGACCAGCCCGCGCCGGTCTGGTTCCAGGTGACTTCGGCCTCGGCGCCGCGGATGTGGGCGTCGGCCTGCCCGAACACGCGGGTGCGCAGTTCGTCGCCCGGATTGCCTTCCTCGTCCACCAAGGTGTCGCCGATCCGCCCGAAGATGAAGTTCGACACGTTGTTGCGGTAGGCATTCGCCTTCCAGCGCAGCAGGCCGGTGGTCTTGGCCAGCGACAGCTCGATATTGCGCGAGATTTCCTTGTCCAGCTCGGGGTTGCCGATGTCGAAGGTGGCGGTGGCGTCGTGCGGGCCGCCGGAATACAGTTCCTCGATGGCCGGCGCGCGCTGGGCGTAGGACACGGTCGCGCCCACGCTGTAGCCCGGCGCGAACGGCCAGGCGGCGCCGAAGGAACCGTTGCCGAGGTCGAAGCTGCGCTTGATGTTACCGACCGGGTCGCGCTCGACGTTCTCGTAGCGCAGGCCGGCGCTCAGGCGCAGCGGGCCGGCGTCCGCTTCCTCGACGATGAAGGCGGCTGCCGTCTTCGAGTGCGTGACCGGCACCGTGTCCGGGCCGCCTTCGGCGTTCAGGGCCGAGAAGTGGGTGTTCTCGGTCTGCACGCCGAAGGTGCCGTGCAGGCCGGCCACCGGTGCATGCGCCAGCTCGGCGCGGGTTTCCAGCGAGCGGTTGGCGAACAGGACTTCCGGGCCATCCTCGCCAAGTTCCGCGTGCTCGTAGTCGGTATAGCCAGCCTTGAAGCGGAAGGATTCGAAACCGGCCAGCGGCGCCTTGACCAGGCTGTCGAAGTCGTAGCGGTCCTGCTTCTGGTCGATGCGCGAGCCCTCCAGGCTCGGAATGCCGTACAAGTTGCTCTGGTGCGCGGCCGACAGGCCGGCATAGCCCCAAGCGGCGACCCAGGAACCGCCGACGCCGAGCTCCTTGGCTTGTGTCTCGGAGTTCGGCAGGCGCCGCATGCTGGTGGACGGATCGTTCAGCACGCGCTCGCCCGGGATCTTGTAGTCGCCCGTCTCGCGCCAGTTGGCGTCGACGTGCAGGGCGATTTGGCCGCTGGCGCCGTCGATGCTGGCCGAGCCGTTGCGGCTGTTGTCGACGCTGCCGTAGCGCGCTTCCACCTGGCCGGTGGGTTTCGCTTCGAGCGCGGTCGGGATGCGCTCGTTGACGATGTTGACCAGGCCGCCGATGGCGCCCGAGCCGTACAGCAGGGCCGCCGGGCCGCGCAGGATCTCGATCTGGCGCGCGACCGCGCCTTCGGACGCCACCGCATGGTCGTTCGACAGGCCGGAAACGTCGTTGGTGGCCATGCCGTTTTCCAGCATCTTGACGCGCGAACCTTCCAGGCCGCGGATCACCGGGCGCGAGGCGCCGGCGCCAAAGGCCGAGGCCGAGACGCCGAGTTCCTGCGACAGGGTCTCGCCGATCGAGCTGCCGGTCTTGTCGCGCAGCTCGTCGCCGGCGAGCACCTTGGCCGGGGTGAGGATCTGGTCGCCTTCGGCGCTGCGGAAGGGGGAGGCGGTGACCAGCACCTGGGGCACGGCGTCGTCGTGGGTATGGGCGGTTTGCGCCAGCACCGGCGCGTTAAAGGCGAGGAGGATGGCGCTGGCCAGGAGCGTACGTTGGAAGTTCATGATGGTTCAACCTTCGGCAAAACGGATAACATGCGGTGCCGCCAGGGCGCTTGGTCCGTGGCGGCGAAAAAAGAAAAACGGCAGTGTTATCAGGCTTGCGGCGGGCCGCGCGGCTGGACGCTCCAGCGAGCGAGCAGGCGCACGCCTTCGCTGCTGGCGCCGAGCGGCGCGTCGAAGGAAAGCGTAAGCGGAAGGAAGCTGGAGACCGGCAGCGGTAGCGCAAAGGCCAGCTGGGCGCTGTCCATGCACAGGGCGCAGCCCTCGTGCGGCGCCGGCTCGGCCGGGTCGCCGGCCTTGCTGCCCTGGCCTGGTGCAGCCTGGACCTTGGCGGCGAGCTGGGCCCCGCCCCAGTCGGTTGCCACGTGCAGCATCGTGGCCTGCTGCGCAAGCAGCAGCAGGACCGACAGCAACACGTGGACAATGGAACGGGGCATGGACAAACGCACAGCAACGAATTCGAACGACAAGCGGGCATTCTAACCGGAATGGCAAGGCCCGCGCTGAAGCGATCCGGTTTTTAGTACAGCCTTACACGGCCTTCAGCCAGCGCAGCACGCCTTCGCCGGCCGCGCGGCCGCTGGCGAAGCAGGCGGTGAGCAGGTAGCCGCCGGTCGGCGCTTCCCAGTCGACCATCTCGCCGGCCACGAATACGCCCGGCACCGCTGCCAGCATGCCGTTCGCATCGAGCGCCTCGAAGCGCACGCCGCCGGCGCTGCTGATCGCCTCGTCGATGGGGCGCGGACGCTTCAGCACCAGCGGCAGCGCCTTGATCGCCGCGGCCAGGCGCTCGGGGTCGTTGTAGCCGGCCGCGTCCAGGCATTCGCGCAGCAGCCCGGCCTTCACGCCCTTGATCCCGAGCCGGCTTTGCAGGTGGCTCGACATCGAGCGCGAGCCGCGCGGGCGCAACACTTCGTCGCGCACGCGGCCAGCGTCGTGGTCGGGCGCGAGGTCGAGCCAGATCGTGGTGTGCCCGTGCGCGGCGATCTGGTCGCGCAGCGGCGCCGACAAGGCATACACCAGGCTGCCCTCGATGCCGCCGGCGGTAACCACGAACTGGCCCTGGCGCCGCTCGCGTTCGCCCTGATGCTTGTCGAAGGCGATGGCCACCGTGGTGAGGGGCGCGCCCGCGTATTTGTCGCGGAAGTGGCTGCTCCAGTCGGTATCGAAGCCGCAGTTCGACGGCGCCAGCGGCGCCACCTCCACGCCGCGCGCGGCCAGCAGCGGCACCCAGGCGCCGTCGGAACCGAGCCGCGCCCAGCTGGCGCCGCCCAGGGCCAGCACCGTGGCGTCGGCCGCGACCAGGGTCTCACCCTCGGGCGTGGCGAACACCAGCTGCCCGTCGCGCCAGCCTTGCCAGCGGTGGCGCGTATGCAGGCGCACGCCGGCTTCGCGCAGGCGGTGCAGCCAGGCGCGCAGCAGCGGCGCGGCCTTCATCTCGGTCGGGAACACGCGGCCGGAGGTGCCGACGAAGGTGTCGATACCGAGGCCGTGGATCCAGTCGCGCACGTCCTGCGGGCCGAAGCCTGCCAGCCAGCCTGCCACCTCGCCGCTGCGCGCACGGTAGCGCGCCACGAAGGCGTCGTACGGCTCGGAATGCGTGATGTTCATGCCGCCCTTCCCCGCCAGCAGGAACTTGCGGCCACTGGAGGCCATGGCGTCGTAGACATCGACCGCCACGCCGCGCGCGGCCAGGACTTCGGCGGCCATCAGGCCGGCCGGGCCGCCGCCGACGATGGCGACGCGGGAGGAAGTGGGGGAGGAAGCGGACATGCTGGCAGGCAGTGAAATGGCGAGGCCGCATTGTAGTCGAGATCGGCCCGCCGACGCCAAATGTAAAGGGTGCTTGACATCGGTTTTTTGTTGATCCAGAATGTAAAGCATCCTTTACATCACACCCATCGACAGGAGCGTCCCATGCACGAAAAGCGCGTCACCAAGGCCTACCACCGCGAACTGTTCGGCGCGCTGGCGCTGTACACCCTGCTGCTGGTGGCCGCCATTTATTATGGCCGCCGGATGGACGACGGCGTGCTGCGCACCGTGGTGCTGGTCAGCCCGATGGTCGGCTTTGGCGCCGCCCTCTGGGCGATTGCCCGCCACCTGGCGCGCGTGGACGAATTCATCCGCAAGCAGCTGATGGAGAACGTGGCGCTGGCCGCCGCCATCACGGCCGGCCTGAGCTTCACCTACGGCTTCCTCGAGACCGCAGGCTTCCCGAAACTGTCGATGTTCACGGTCTGGTGCGTGTTGTGCGGCACCTTCGGCGTCGTGCAGATCGTCCGCAAGCTGACCGGAAAATGAAAAACCTGATCCGCGAACTGCGCGCCGAGCACGGCTGGAGCCAGGCCCGCCTGGCCGAGCTGCTGGACGTGTCGCGCCAGACCGTGATCGCGATCGAGAACGGCAAGTACGACCCCAGCCTGCCGCTCGCCTTTGCCATCTCGAAGCTGTTCCAGCTACCGATCGAATCCATCTTCACCCCCAACCAGGAGCCAGCATGAAAGCAGCATTGTTGTTCGCATTGATCCTCGGCGCCGCCGCGCCCGCCCTTGCCCAGCAGGCGCCGCAGCCCGTGAACCGCTTCGCCGCCAGCATCGCACCCGCCGAGCGCTTCGAGCTCAAGGGCATGCTGGTCGAACGCCACGGCAACGGCGCCAAGCCCGTGATCCTGGTGCCGGGCCTGGCCAGCGGCGCCTGGGTGTGGCAGGAAACCGTGCGCGAACTGGCGAACGGCCACACGCTCTACGTGGTCACCCTGCCCGGCTTCGACGGCCGCGCCCCGGTGGCCGGCAACCCCTTCGACAACGCCAAGGCCGCGCTGGCCGAACTGATCGCCACGCGCAAGCTGGTCAAGCCGGTCATGGTCGGCCACAGCCTGGGCGCGACCCTGGCGATCGCCCTGGCCGAGGAAATGCCGGATGCGCTGGGCGGCGCGGTCGCCATCGACGGCTTGCCGGTCTTCCCGCGCACCGAGGACATGCCGCCGGCCCAGCGCGCGGCGATGGCCGACATGGTGCGCAAGCAGATGGCGGCGGCCGCCGGCCCGGCCTTCGCGGCCCAGCAGCGCCAGTACATGCGCACCATCGGCCTGGTCGACATGGGCAAGGCCGACGACGTTGCGGCGCTGACGTCGCGCAGCGACCCGCTGGCGGTGGCGGACTACGCGGCCGCGGTGATGGCGCTCGATTTGCGCGCGGACCTGCCGAAGATCCGCGTCCCGGTATTGGTGCTGGCGCCCTCGTACGGGCCGGATGGCGCCATGACGGGGATGTCCGGCGGCGACAAGGTGGCGTATTATCGGGAACTGATGACCGGCACGCCCAAGCTGGACGTCAAGCTCATCGACAACGCGCGCCACTTCGCCATGCTCGACCAGCCCCGCGCCGTGAACGACGCCTTGCGCCAATTCCTGAACGCCCTGTAAGGAGACACCATGCCATCCCTGAGCCACTGGATCAACCAGTACCTGTTCGCTGCCGGTTCGATGTTCGCGCTGCTGATCGTCGTCGATGTAGTGGTGCGCGGCGAGACCTTTGCCCGCGCCTGGCCCTCGGCCCTGGCCTGGTCGGTGATCGCCTCGGCGCTGTTCATCGGGCGCCGTTACTACAACATGCGCAAGGGCCTGGACTGCGCCGTGTGCGAGCGCCTCGACAAGAAATAAGGCCTGTTTCTCCTCGATGAAGGCTGCGCAGCATCAGGGCCGCGCTCCCACGCAGCCCCGATACTGGCGCCTTCGCCGGCGCCTTATTCATCCTGCATTTGTCAAGTCAGCAATATTCTTCTTGACAAGGATTGTCATGGGAATATTCTTATGCAGACGCAGGTGAACGATGCAGCCCCATGATGGGCGCACGATTCGTCCGGTCGTTCAATCATCTTGGAGGATGAGTATGTCGGAAATGTCACGGCCATCACTGGCTCGCAGGACAGTACTGGGCGCGCTCGCGTCCAGTCCTTTGTGGTTCGGCAGTGCCTGGGCCGCTTCGCAGTCGATGAAGATCTCGCACCAATTCCCCGGCGGTAGCATCACGGAAGGCGACTTCCGCGACCGCCTGTGCCGCATGTTCGCCACCGAGGTGGAGAAACGCACGCGCGGCAGCCTGAAGTTCTCGATCTACCCGAATTCCGCGCTGATGCAGCCGAACGCCCAGTTCGGCGCCCTGCGCAAAGGCGGGCTCGACCTGGCCCTGGTGCCGCTGTCGTATGCCGGCGCCGAGTCGCCGGAAGCTAACATCGGCCTGATGCCGGGGCTGGTGACCTCGTACCAGCAAGGCTATGCCTGGAAGAACGCCGAAGTCGGCAAGGAGCTGATGCGCATCCTCGACAGCCAGGGCCTGGTCGTCGTCAGCTGGATCTGGCAGGCCGGCGGCGTGGCCTCGCGCGGGGCCGAACCGATCCTGCGGCCCGAGCAGGTGCAGGGTCTCAAGACGCGCGGCGGTTCGCACGAGATGGACCTGATCCTGCAGGACGCCGGCGCCACGGTCGTCAACATGCCGTCCAACGAAATCCATGGCGCGATGAAGAGCGGCGCGCTGGATGCGGCGTTTACGTCGTCGACTTCCTTGATCAGCTTCCGCCTGGCCGACGTGGCGCGCTCGCTGACCACCGCGCGCGGCGGCGGCTACTGGTTCATGCTGGAGCCGCTGATGATGTCGAAGACGGTGTTCTCGCGCCTGAGCAAGCAGCAGCAGGATGCGATCATGACGGTGGGCGCGGACATGGAAAAATTCGCGCTGAAGATGGCGATGACCGACGACCAGGCCGTGGCCGGCTATTATTCGCGCGCCGGCGCCCGTGTGGCCGACATGGATGCGGAATCGCTGCGCAAGTGGCAGGACGTGGCGCGCACCACGGCCTGGCGCGAGTTCGGCGGGCGCAGCGACAATTGCGCCAAGCTGCTGGCGCTGGCCGAGAAGTCGATCGCGGCGCTGTGATACCGTAGGGTGGACGGCTGTGCCGTCCACGCGTTCAACGCACGGGTGCAAATTGCACAGGCGTGATGCACATGTCGCGTGAACGCGTTCAGCCGCCCGTCACCGGCGGGAAGAACGCCACTTCCCCCCCTTCCGTAATCGCCATCTCCGGCGCGCACATCACGTGGTTGAACGCCATGCGCAGCGCACGCCCGTGCGCCAGGGTCTCGGCCCAGGCGCCGCCGCGCGCGATCAGGTAGTCGCGCACCGCGCCGACGGTGCGTACGGTGTCGGGCAAGTCCACCCGCTCCTGCGCCAGCCCCAGGGCCTCACGCACCGAGGCAAAGAATTTCAGTTCGATCTGCATAATCTGTCAGTGCTGGAGCTCGGCAAAGGGAATGAAGCGCACGATGTCGCCTTCGTTGATGACGCGGCCCGGCGGATTGTCGACCAGGCCGTCGCCCCACACGGTGGACGTCAGCACGCCCGAACCCTGGTTGGTGAACAGTTCCAGCCCGCCGCCGGCATTCACGCGCACGCGCAGGAACTCGTTGCGGCGGTCGGCCTTCGGCAAATTGAAGTCGGCGCGCATCTGGTAGGCGCGCGGCTCGACCGGCCCGCTCACGCCCTGCAGGCGCAGCAGGAAAGGCCGCACGAACAGCAGGAAGGTGATGAAGCTCGACACCGGATTGCCCGGCAAGCCGATGAAGTAGGCAACGCCACCCTCGCGCTTCACTTCCCCGAAGGCCAGCGGCTTGCCCGGCTTGACGGCGATCTGCCACATGGCCAGCTGCCCTTCGGCTTCCACCGCCGGCTTGATGTGGTCTTCCTCGCCGACCGACACCCCGCCCGAGGTGATGATCAGGTCGTGTTCGCGCGCCGCTTCGCGCAGCGTGGCACGGGTCGTGTCGAGCGAATCCGGCACGATGCCGTAGTCGGTAATGGCGCAGCCGAAGTTCTCCAGCAGCCCGCGCAGCGTGAACCGGTTCGAGTTGTAGATCGCGCCCGGCGCCAGCTGGCCGCCCGGCGCTTCGCCCGGCATGGTCAATTCGTCGCCGGTGAAGAACACCGCCACGCGCAGGCGGCGGCGCACCGGCAATTGGGCCAGGCCAACCGAGGCAGCCAGTCCCAGTTCCTGGCTGCGCAGGCGCGTGCCGGCCGCCAGGATGGTGGAACCGGCGACGATGTCTTCGCCGGTGCGGCGGATCCATTCGCCGGCTTGCGGCGTGTGGCGGATCGCCACGTTCTCGCCCTGCACCTCGCACTGCTCCTGCATCACCACGGCGTCGGCCCCTTGCGGGATCATGGCGCCGGTGAAGATGCGCGCGGCGGTGCCGGGCTCCAGCGGCGCGCCGACCGTGCCGGCCGGGATGCGCTGGGCCACGCGCAGGATGGCGCCGCCATTCACGCAGTCCTCCGCGCGCACGGCATAGCCGTCCATTTGCGTATTGTCGGCCGAGGGCACGTCGATGGTCGAGGCCTGGTCGGCGCCCAGCACGCGGCCGTTGGCCGCCAGCGTGGCGACCTGTTCGATTTCCTGAACGGGGTGCACGGCGGCGAGCAAGGTGTCGAGCGCTTCGCGCACGGTCAGCATCGCACGCGGTGCGATGGGTTTGTCATTCATTGGGGTCATGGTTACAGTCCGGTGTGCGCGGCGATGAAGGTCTTCATTTCGTCGACGTTCGGGCGCATCAGCACGAATTTTTGCGGGAGTGCTTCGAGTTCCTCGAAGCCCGCCGGGCGCTCGGCGTCGACGCCGATCGCTTCCAGGATGGTTTCGTTGAACTTCGCGGCCAGCGCGGTTTCCAGCACGATCATCGGCACGCCCGCTTGCAGGTGCTCGCGCGCGACCTTGATGCCGTCGGCGGTGTGGGTGTCGATCGTGATGCCGTAGTCGTCGAAGGCCATACGGATGGTGTCGAGGCGGTCGGCGTGGGTCGATTTGCCGGAGGCGAAACCGTACTCGCCGACGCGCGCGAACTCGTCGCCGTCCGAGCCCGGGCCGCCCGAGAGGTCGAAGCCGCCGTGGGTGTCGACCTTGCGGAACAAGGCGGCGGTGCGCTCGCTGTCGCGGCCGACCAGGTCGTAGACGAAGCGCTCGAAGTTCGAGGCTTTCGAGATGTCCATCGACGGGCTGCTGGTGTGCCAGGTCTCGGCACTCTTGCGCACACGGTAGACGCCGGTGCGGAAGAATTCGTCGAGCACGTCGTTCTCGTTGGTGGCGACGACCAGCTTGGCGATCGGCAGGCCCATCATGCGGGCGATGTGGCCGGCGCAGATATTCCCGAAATTCCCCGAGGGGACGGTGAACGAGACCTGTTGCTCGTTGCCCGTGGTGGCGGCCAGGTAGCCGCGGAAGTAGTAGACCACTTGCGCGACCACGCGCGCCCAGTTGATCGAGTTCACGGTGCCGATCTTGTGGCGCGCCTTGAAAGCCAAGTCGTTGGAGACGGCTTTGACCATATCCTGGCAGTCGTCGAACACGCCTTCCACGGCGATGTTGAAGATGTTCGGGTCCTGCAGGCTGAACATCTGGGCGGTCTGGAAGGCGCTCATCTTGTCGTTCGGCGAGAGCATGAACACGCGCACGCCGCGCTTGCCGCGCATCGCGTATTCGGCGGCGCTGCCGGTGTCGCCCGAGGTGGCGCCGAAGATATTCAGTTCATCGTCGTTCTTCGCCAGCGCGTATTCGAACAAATTGCCGAGCAATTGCATGGCCATGTCCTTGAAGGCCAGGGTCGGGCCGTTGGACAGGGCTTGCAGGATCAGCTTGCGGCCATGCTCGTCTTCGAGGGTGCGCAGCGGGGTGATGTCTTGTGCGGACTCGCCTGCGCGGGCGTTGCGGTAGACCTCGGGGGTGTAGGTCTTGGCGGTCAGCGCCTTGAGGTCGGCGTCCGGGATGTCAGTGGCGAACTTGCGCAGGATTTCATAGGCCAGTTCGGCGTAGGACAGCTTGCGCCAGGCGTTCAGCTCGTCGCTGGAGACTTGCGGGTAGGCGGCCGGCAGGAACAGGCCGCCATCGGGGGCCAGGCCGCCGAGCAGGATGCTCGAGAAGGTTTCCGGATTGCGGGAAGCGGACGCGCTTGTTGCGCGGGTAGACACATATTGCATACGTAAATGATCCGGTTGGGCTCGCGTTGATTCTTTTATTATAGTGCGGCCCGGCAGATCCTGTATGTGCGGTCGAGATTGTGTGGGAGGTGAACCTAGCCGCCGGCGTTGACCGTACGGTGGGCACGCCGTGCCCACGCGGAACGAAGCGCGGTGTTTGCCGCGTTCAAATCGAAAACGACGCGTTATCGCGGCGCCCCTGAGGCATTACGATAACGCGTCGTTTTCGATCATGCATGCGCCAACGCGACGCATGCATCCGCGTGGGCACGGTGTGCCCACCGTACGGTTGCCGCCTCAGGCCGAGTCCCGCAGCGGGGACGCGCCGGCTCGATCAGCAAGCCGCGTGATTCACCGTCACCACGTGCACCGCGAGGCCACCCAGCGAGGTTTCCTTGTACTTCGCCTGCATGTCCGCCCCGGTCTGGCGCATGGTCTCGATCACGTTGTCGAGGCTGACGAAGTGGGTGCCGTCGCCCTTCAGCGCCAGCGAGGCGGCGGTAATCGCCTTGATCGCGCCCATGCCGTTGCGCTCGATGCAGGGAATCTGCACCAGGCCGCCGATCGGGTCGCAGGTCATGCCGAGGTGGTGCTCGATGCCGATCTCGGCCGCGTTCTCGATGCGCTCGTTCGAACCGCCGAGGGCCGCCACCAGGCCGGCGGCCGCCATCGCGCAGGCCACGCCCACCTCGCCCTGGCAGCCGATCTCGGCGCCCGAGATCGAGGCGTTCCGCTTGCACAGCATGCCGATCGCGGCGGACGTCAGCAGGAAGTCGCGGATGCCGCCGACCGGATCGCTGGGACGGCAATCCTCGGCGTAGTAGCGCAGCACCGCCGGGATGATGCCGGCCGCGCCGTTGGTCGGCGCCGTCACCACGCGCCCGCCGGCGGCATTCTCTTCGTTGACCGCCATCGCGTACAGGGTCACGTGGTGGGTGGCGTCGTGCGGCAGTTCATTGACGCGCTTGCCCTCGTTGCAGTGGGCCTGCTTCCACAGCGCCGCGGCGCGGCGCTTGACGTTCAGGCCGCCCGGCAGCTGCCCGCCCGTGACCAGGCCGTGGGCGATGCAGTCGCGCATCGTGACCCAGATGCGGTCCAGACCCGCATCGAGCTCGGCTTCGCTCATGCGCACCAGTTCGTTCGCGCGCAGCATGTGCGGGATCGACAGGCCATGCTCGGTGCCGTGGGCCAGCAGCTCGACCATGGTATCGAAGGGGAAAGGCACCTGCACCTGGGCCGGCTCGGCTGCGCGGCTCTGCGCTTCGCCGGCCGCGGTGATGAAGCCGCCCCCCACCGAATAATAGATGCGTTCGATGACGCTGCCGTCTTTCAGTTGCAGCACAAAGCGCATGCCGTTCGGGTGCTCGGGCAGGGTCGAGGTCTTGTGCCAGACCAGGTTGCTGCGCGCGGAAAACGGCACTTCGTGCGTGCCGAGCAGGCGCAGCACGCCGTCGAGTTCCACTTCGGCCAACTTGTCCTCGACCGTGTCCGGGGCGATGCCTTGCGGCGTCTCGCCCATCAGGCCGAGGATCACCGCCTTGTCGGTGGCGTGGCCGACGCCGGTCAGCGCCAGCGAGCCATACAGGTGGGCTTCGACGCCGACCACCCCGTCCAGGTCACCGGCCTCCAGCAGGAAGCGGCGCGCCGCCACCATCGGTCCCACCGTGTGCGAGCTCGACGGCCCGATACCGATCTTGAACAGATCGAAAACGCTCATGTCCATCTTTGTCTCCAGACTTTTATTATTATGTGCTGCTTACGCGGTGGCGCCGACGTCGATGTTCTCGAGCATGGAAGACACCATCTCGTCGATGCCGACGCGCGCCTTCCAGCCCCAGTCCGCGGTCGCGCGGCTGTCGTCCAGGCTCTTCGGCCAGGTGTCGGCGATCGCCTGGCGGCTGTCCGGCTGGTAGGCAATCTCGAACTCCGGCACGCTCGCCTGGATGGCGGCGGCCAGTTCGCGCGGGTTGAACGACACGCCGGCCACGTTGTACGAGGAGCGGATCTTTACCTGCTCGGCGGGCGCGTCCATCAGTTCGACCGTGGCGCGGATCGCGTCGGGCATGTAGATCATCGGCAGCGTGGTCTCAGGGCCCAGGAAGCATTCGTAGGTCTCGCCCTTGAGTGCCGCGTGGAAGATGGCGATGGCGTAGTCGGTGGTGCCGCCGCCCGGAGGCGACTTGTAGCTGATGATGCCGGGGTAGCGGATCGAGCGCACGTCCACGCCGTACTTGGTGTGGTAGTACTCGCACAGGCGCTCGCCGGCGAGCTTGCTGATGCCGTAGATGGTGGTCGGGTCCATCACCGTGTACTGGGCGGTGTGCTCGGCCGGAGTGTTCGGCCCGAAAGCGGCGATCGACGACGGCCAGAACACTTTCAAGGGCTTGCCCGCCTCGCCGCGTTCGCGCGCGACTTCCAGGATGTTCAGCAAGCCGTCCATGTTCAGGGTCCAGGCTTTCAGGGGGGCCTTTTCGCCGGTGGCCGACAGCAGCGCGGCCAGCTGGTAGACCTGGGTGATGCCTTCGTCGGCGACCAGCTTGTCGAGCGCGGCCTTGTCCAGCACGTCGAGCTGGGCGTAGCGCGCCGCGCCGTAGACGTTGTGGCCGCCGATGTCGGTAGCGAGCACATTCCCGGCGCCGTGTTGTTCTGCGAGTGCGGAGACCAGTTCGCTGCCGATCTGGCCGTTGGCGCCGATGATGAGGAGTCGTTCCATTACGTGTGTTCCTTGAAAACCTGATTAATTATTCTTGAGGATGCCGAGCTCTTTGCCGGCCTGCTCGAAGGCGGCCAGCACGGTGTCGAGCTGTTCGCGGGTGTGGGCGGCGGAGAGCTGCACGCGCACGCGCGCCTGGCCCATCGGCACCACCGGGTAGAAGAAGCCCGACAGCAGCACGCCGAGTTCGTACATGCGCGCGGCGAATTTCTGCGCGACCGGCGCGTCGAACAGCATCACCGGCACCACCGGGTGAGTGCCCGGCTTGATGGTGAAGCCGATGCGCTCGATCTGCTGGCGGAAGTAGGCGGTGTTGTCCATCAGGCGGTCGCGCAGTTCGGTCGACTTGCCGATGCGTTCCAGCACGGCCAGCGAGGCGCCGGCGATCATCGGCGCGAGGGTATTCGAGAACAGATAAGGACGCGACTTCTGGCGCAGGGTCTCGATGACTTCCTTGCGGCCCGAGGTAAAGCCGCCCATCGCACCGCCCAGGGCCTTGCCCAGGGTGCCGGTGATGATGTCGATGCGGCCGACGACGCCGCAATGCTCGTGGGTGCCGCGGCCGGTGGCGCCGAGGAAGCCGGAAGCGTGCGATTCGTCGATGAGCGTGAGCGCGCCGTACTTGTCGGCCAGGTCGCAGATTTTATCGAGCTGGGCGATGGTGCCGTCCATCGAGAAGGCGCCGTCGGTGACGATTACCTTGTGGCGCTTGCCGGCGGCGGTGGCGGCCTGCAGCTGGGCTTCCAAGTCAACCATGTCGTTGTTGGCGTAGCGGTAGCGCGCGGCCTTGCACAGGCGGATGCCGTCGATCAGCGAAGCGTGGTTCAGGGCATCCGAAATGATGGCGTCGTTCTCGTCGAACAGCGGCTCGAACACGCCGCCGTTGGCGTCAAACGCGGCCGCGTACAGGATGGTGTCCTCGGTGCCGAGGAATTTGGAGAGCGCCTGTTCCAGTTCCTTGTGCACGGTTTGCGTACCGCAGATGAAGCGCACCGACGACAGGCCGTAGCCGTACTTGGCCAGCGCGGCTTCGGCGGCTTTCTGGGTTTCGGCGTCGCCCGACAGGCCAAGGTAGTTATTCGCGCACATGTTGATCAGGGTGCGGCCATCGCTGGCTTCGACAACGGCGCCCTGGCGCGAAGCCAGCACGCGTTCGGGCTTGAACAGGCCCTGGTCGCGCAGCGTGGACAGATTGGTCTGCAAGCCCGTATAAAAGGCGTTCTTCGCTTGTTCGCTCATGTGATTTTCCTGTCAAAGATGGCCGGCTTGACCGGCTGTTGGACTATGCTGTACCGTGTTTGCAGCTGAACTGTTTCGATGCTGCGCTGTTTTTTCGCTATCTCGAACTCAAATTCAATATAATGAATATTACGCCGACCTGTTGAACTTGGCAAGGTCCGGCGCTCCCCTACTTTCCAGAACTGGCTTCACGAATGAAAACCGTCGTTCCGACCAATAACGCCCCGCCGGAAGTCGGCGCCACCCTGCAGCGCCTGCGCCTGGCGCGCGGCCTGACGCTCGAGGATTTGTCGCGCATCGCGGGGGTGTCGAAGTCGATGCTGTCCCAGATCGAGCGCGAAAAGGCCAATCCTACCATCGCCATCACCTGGCGCCTGGCGAATGCCCTGGGCGTGCAGATCGGCGAACTGCTGGCCTCGGAAACGCGCGACGTCGAGGCCATCCGCGTGCTCGACGCCCACGAGACCCCCACCCTGCCCGGCACCCACGCCGGCTACACCTTGCGCATCCTGGGGCCGATGGAGCTGGCCGGCCAGTACGAATGGTACGAGCTGACCCTGGCGCCGGGCGGCGAGCTGGCTTCGCAGGCCCACGACCCGGGCACCAAGGAGCACATGACGGTGATCAACGGGACCCTGGAAATCGAGGTCGGCACCTCGAAGCGCAAGGTCAAGGCCGGCGGCACGGCGCGCTATCCGGCCGACCAGGACCATGTGCTGAGGAATGTCGGCAAGACCGAGGCCAAGGCGCTGCTGGTGGTGGTGCACCGGTAGAGGGCCGCCGCACGCCGGCTCGACACTTGTTTGTCTTTGAAAACAACTGTTTGAAGGTGAGTCCGCGCGGCACCGTGCTTGGCAATAAAATATTTTTCATCGGCCTGCATCCAAACGTGGCTTGGCGGCGTAGTACCGGTATGGCAGCGTGATCGGGCGTTCCGATCGCCCTGCCAGCAACCCGATACCGCCCGACGACATCCGTCGCGCCCACCCTGGAGGAAGCCGACCATGAACAACGCATTTCCGAAACTGATCCTCGCCTCGTCGATCGCACTGGCCCTGGCCGCCTGCGGCAGCAGCAACCACCACGACGACGTCACGCCCGCCCCGACGCCGACCCCGCCGGTCATGACCGCCGGCGACGTGTTCGCCCTCACCGCCAGCAACAAGCTGGTCTCCTTCAACCGCGACGCGCCCGGCACCGTGCGCACGACGGTCGCCGTGACCGGCCTGCAAAGCGGCGAGAACCTGGTCGGCATCGACTTCCGCCCGGCCAACGGCCTGCTGTACGCGGTCGGCAGCAGCGGCCGCATCTACACGCTCGACACCACCAGTGGCGCCGCCACCCTGAAGGCGACCCTGGGCGCCGACCCGGCCGACACCACGGCCCCCTTCACCGCACTGGCCGGGACCGATTTCGGCGTCGACTTCAATCCGGTCGCCGACCGCCTGCGCATCGTCAGCAATACCGGGCAAAGCCTGCGCATCAACGTCGACACCGGCGCCACCACCACCGACGGCAACATCAACGGCGGCGCGGCGAATGCGGCCGTCAGCGCCGCGGCCTACACGAATTCCTTCGCCGGCACCGCCAGCACCGCACTCTACGTGCTCGACACCGCGACCGACACGCTCTATTTGCAGAACCCGCCGAACGACGGCACCCTGAGCATGCCGGTGGCGCTGGGCGTGGATGCCGGCGCGGCGAATGGCCTCGACATCGATGCCCGCAGCAACACCGCCTATGCCGTGCTGACGGTGGGCGGCGCACGCAACCTGTACACGATCAACCTGGCCGCCACCACCAATGCGGCGACCAGCGTTGGCGCCGTCGGCGTGACCGAGGACATCCGCGGCATCGCCCTGCGCACGCCGCAGGCGCCGACCCTGCTCGGCCTGACCGACGACGGCCGCCTGGTCAGCTTCAAGCACACCGCACCGAACACGGTCGACGCCTCGGTGGCGCTGAGCGGCATGGCCGGCGGCGAGACCCTGCTCGGCTTCGATATCCGCCCGAAAGACGGCCTGCTGTACGGGATTACCTCGAATGCGCGCATCGTGACCATCGACCCGGCCACTGGCGCCGCCACCGTCAAGGCGACCCTGGCCGCCGACGCCGCCGACACCACGGCGCCCTACACGGCGATTGCCGGCAGCGCCTTTGCGGTGGACTTCAACCCGGCCGCCGACCGCCTGCGCGTGATCGGCAACGCCGGGCAAAGCCTGCGCATCAACGTCGATACCGGCGCCACCACGACCGACGGCGCAATCAACCGCGCCGGCGCCGCGCCGGTGGTGACGGCCGCCGCCTACACCAACAGCTACGCCAACGCTGCCAGCACCATGCTCTACGATATCGACGGCGCCAGCGCCAGCCTGGCATTGCAGAATCCACCGAACGACGGCACGCTGGTGAACGTCGGCGCGCTGGGCGTGGCGGTGCAGGGCGAAGGCGGCATGGATATCGCGGGCGGCGCCAACGGCCTGGTGCTGGCGGCATTGCGCACGGCAGTGAATGGCCCGTCGTCGCTGTACCGGATCGACCTGGCCACCGGCGCGGCGACGCCCGTGAACGGCACGGCGACCCCGGCCACCTCGGTGATCGGCAGCGGCATCCCCGGCCTGCGCGACATCGCGATCTGGATGAAACCGTAGGGTGGACGGCTGCACCCGGGTGGGTGCAGCCACGCGGCGCCGGCGCCGTCCACGCGTTCAAGCCAAGCCGGCACCGCGGCGCGGCATCACGGCGCCGCCTTGCTGCTGCCTGCTGAACGCGTGGCTGCACGGCGGCGTCGTGTCAGGCTGCTTCTGATTTGACGCTGGCTGGACGCGTGGACGGCGCATACGCTTCGGGATGCTCCACCACCACGGTAGAGCCGTCCACCCTACAACTGCACGGCGCGGCCGATGTAGAGGATGGGGCCGGTCGGGCGGTTCAGCGGCGAGCCGGCCTTCGGCTCGAGCGTGATCTCGAACAGCTGGTTCGGCTGCAGCGGCGGCAGTTTCGCCAGCGAGACGTCGACCGTCTGGCCCGGCTTCACCAGGCCCAGCGAGACCGGGCCTTTCCAGTTGTCGGCCTTGGTCCAGAGCTGCAGCGATTTTTCCTCCGGCACGGCGGTGGAGCCGAGCGGCACCAGCTTGATGCTGCCGGCATCGCCTGCCTGCAGCACCCAGCCCGGAGCCGCGTTCGACGGCGCCGCCAGCACCACCGTGTAGCGCGGCGCAGCAGCCTGCTGCGGCAGCCACAGCGCGAACATCACGGCGGCCGCCGCGAAGCCGCTGCCTGCCAGCGCACGCCAGACATCCAGGCGCTGCCACCAGCGCGGCGCCAAATCGGCACGCGCCGCGGCAACCCGCGCCAGCCCGGCCAGCGAGGCGTCGATGCGCGGCCACAGCTGCGGCGAAGGCTCGCTAGGTTCGGCCAAACTCGTCAAGGGCAGCAGCCGTGCCTCCCATTCCTGCACCGCCGCGCGCAGGGCGGCGTCGTGCGCCAAGGCCAGCTCCACGCGGCGCCGTTCGCCGGCGGGCAGCGTGCCGAGCACGTACTCGCCCGCCAGTTCATGCATGTCGTCGTCAATCGTCGGGTTCATCCCATGCACTCCCTCAAAGCGGTCAGGCCACGCTTGATCCAGGCCTTGATGGTACCGAGCGGCGACTGCATGCGCTCGGCAATCTCGGCGTGCGAGCAGCCGTCGACATAGGCAAACAAAATGCTGTTGCGCTTGGTCTCGTCGAGGCCGACCAGGCAATCGTGGAGGCGGCCAATATCTTGCTGGCGCTCGAAGGCGTCGGGCAGGCTGGCCGATTCCAGCGCGGCCTCGGCCTCGATGGCGTCCAGGCTCGCTTCGTCGGCCTGGATTTCGCGGCCGCCGTTGCGCACCACGCTCAGCGCCTGGTGGCGCACCACGCTGTAGATCCAGCCGCGCGCTTCGCCACGGGCGGGGTCGAAGCTGGCGGCCTTGGTCCAGATGTTCAGGAAGGCGTCGTGCAGCACGTCTTCCGCGACCTGGCGCCGCCGCACGATGCGCAGCGCCACGCCCAGCAGGCGCCGCCCCTCGCGGTCGTAGATGCCGCGCAGGGCGCGTTCGTCGCCGCGTGCGCAGGCTGCGAGCGCGGCGTCGTAGTCGAAATCGTCGAGCACGTGGTTCGGCAAGGCGCTTCCTCGTTGATGGACCGCCCGCGGGCGGTCCGGTTCGAAAAGCCGCCAGGCACCATGTGGCGCCGGCGGCCCGCACAGCTTACATGTTCAAGGCCTTGCTCAGGAAGCCCCAGCGGTCCGCCACTTCCTCGATCTGCTTGGCGGTGGGTTTACCCGCGCCATGGCCGGCCTTGGTGTCGATGCGGATCAGCATCGGGTTGCAACCCGCCTGGGCAGCCTGGGCGGCGGCGGCGAACTTGAAGCTGTGCGCCGGCACCACGCGGTCGTCGTGGTCGGCGGTGGTGATCATGGTCGCCGGGTATTGCGTGCCTGGCTTCAGGTTATGCAGCGGCGAATACTTCACCAGCGCCTTGAACTCGTCCGCGTTCTCCGACGAGCCATAGTCCGAGGTCCAGGCCCAGCCGATGGTGAACTTGTGGAAGCGCAGCATGTCGAGCACGCCGACCATCGGGATGGCCGCGCCGAACAAATCCGGACGCTGGGTCATGGCCGCACCGACCAGCAGGCCGCCGTTGCTGCCGCCGCCGATCGCCAGTTTCGCCGGCGAGGTCACCTTGTTATCGACCAGCCACTGGGCCGCGCCGATGAAGTCGTCGAACACGTTCTGCTTCTGCAGCTTGGTGCCGGCCTGGTGCCAGGACTCGCCGTACTCGCCGCCGCCGCGCAAATTGGCCACCACGTACACGCCACCCATTTCCATCCACGCCAGGTTGGCCGGCGAGAAGGCCGGCAGCATCGAGATGTTGAAGCCGCCGTAGCCGTACAAATAGGTCGGGTTGCTGCCGTCGAGCTTGATGCCCTTCTTCGACACGATGAACATCGGCACCTTGGTGCCGTCGCGGCTGGTGAAGAACTGCTGGCGGGTCTCGTAGGCGTTCGGGTCGAAGTCGACCTTCGGCTGGCGGAACACCTCGGTCTTGCCGCTCGCTACATCCATGCGGTAGATGGTGGTCGGGGTGGTGAAGCCGGTGAACGAGAAGAAGGTTTCCTTGTCGCCGCGCTGGCCGGTGAAGCCTGAGACCGAGCCGATGCCCGGCAGCTTGATTTCGCGGATGAACTTGCCCTCAAGCGTGCTGACGCGCACGACGCTGCGCGCATCCTTCAGGTACTCGACGATCAGGCGGTCGCCGACGATGTGGGCGGCGTTCAGGGTGTCGCCCGATTCGGCGACGATCTGCTTCCAGTTGCTTTCAGCCGGCTTGTTGACGTCGATGGCGACGATGCGCTGGCGCGGCGCCTTGCGGTCGGTGCTGAAGTAGAACACGCTGCCGACGTTGTCGATGAAGTCGTAGGCGGCGTCGAAGTTGTCGACCAGCGGCACGACCTTCGCATCCAGCTTCGACAAGTCCTTGATGAAGACGCGGTACTTGTGGGCGGTGCCCTTGGTCGCCGTGATCAAGAGGTACTTGCCGTCGTCGGTGGTCTTGGCGCGGAAGCCCCATTCCTTTTCGTCCGGACGGTCATACACCAGCGTGTCGGCGCTTTGCGGCGTGCCGATCTTGTGGAAGTAGAGCTTCTGGTGGTAGTTGACGGCGGCGAGTTTCGCCGCTTCGGCCGGCTCGTCGTAGCGGCTATAGAAGAAGCCCTTGCCATCCTTGGTCCATGCCGTTTGCGAGAACTTGACCCACTTCAGGTGGTCGGCCAGGTCCTTGCCGCTGTCGATGTCGCGCACCTTCCACTCGTTCCAGTCGGAACCCGAGGCAGCGGTGCCATAGGCCATCAGCTTGCCGTCCGGGCTGACTTCGACGCCGGCCAGGGCGACGGTGCCGTCCGCGGCCAGGGTGTTCGGGTCGAGCAGCATGCGCGGCTCGTCGGCCAGGTTCTTCATCGTGTACAGCACCGACTGGTTCTGCAGGCCGTCGTTGCGGCTGTAGAAGTAGCGGCCGCCTTCCTTCGAGGGCACCGAGTAACGCTCGTAGTTCCACAACTTCGTCAGGCGCTCCTGTATCGCCTTGCGCTGCGGGATCCCGGACAAATACGCCTGGGTCACCGCGACCTGGGCATCGACCCACGCCTTGGTCTCGGCGCTGTTCGCGTCTTCGAGCCAGCGGTAAGGGTCGGCGATGGTGGTGCCGTGGTAGTTGTCGGTCTGGTCGACCTTGGCCGTGACCGGGTAGGTCAGCTTGGAACCGGCCGGGCAGGATGCCGGTTCGGCGGCGTGGACGCCAAAGGCCATCATCAGGGCGACGGCGAGCGTTGCGTGTCTCATGTGCATATTCTTCTCGAACGGTGAGTCAGGAAAGGCGGATGTGCCGCTGAGCATCATAGCCTAGAACGCGACCGTGTGCGACTTTACGGCGGCATGCCAGCGCCCCTTTTCGGATAGGCGCAAAACGTCAGAAGTCCCGTCAATACGGGGCGTATGCCACGCCGCCCGACTCCGCGCAGGCCCTGAACCGAACAGCCCGGTTCGCGGGCCTGTGCTATCGTCCTCCCACAGTTCTTGACCCCACCAGGCCGATTCCAGCGCAGCGATTCGGCCGCATTGCAAAGGATAAAGATGAATCGTTTTAACCAGAAAACCGTCCTCGTCACGGGCGCCGCTTCGGGCATCGGCCTGGCCGCCGCCCGCCGTTTCCTCGACGAAGGCGCCCGCGTCGTGATGCTCGATATCGAAGAAGCCAAGCTCAAGGAAGCAGCTGCCGGCCTGCCGCAGGACCGGGTCCTGGTGCACGTTGGCGATACCGCCGACCAGGCCACCGCAGCCGCGGTCGTGAAGGCGACGGTCGAACGTTTCGGCGGCCTGGATGTGTTGATCAACAACGCCGGCATTGCGACCGAGGGCGACATCACCCAGACCAGCGAAGAAGACTTCGCGCGTGTGATGGCCGTGAACGTCGGCGGCTACTTCCACGTGGCCAAGGCGGCCATGCCCGAACTCGTGAAAACGCGCGGCTCGATCGTCATGACTTCCTCGGTGTCGGGCCTGGGTGGCGACTGGAACATGTTCGCCTACAACACCTCGAAGGGCGCGGTCAGCAACATGGTGCGCGCGATGGCGATGGATGCGGCAAAGCATGGGGTGCGCGTGAATGCCGTCAACCCGAGCTTTACCGAGACCGGCTTGACCGAGGACATGGTGAACGACGCGGAACTGGTCGCCAAGTTCCGCGAGCGCATGCCGCTCGGCGCCCCCGAGGATGCCGATGGCATCGCGGCGGCGATGGCCTTCCTGGCCAGCGAGGATGCGCGGCTGATCACCGGCGTCAATTTGCCGGTCGATGCCGGCTTGATGGCGTCGAATGGGCAGCCGCCGCAGTAAGCAAAAACTTCCTCACGGCCCGGCGCGCGCCCTCCACGGCCTGTGAGCTATGCGCGCGCCTGCCGGCAGCGGGCGCTTGCCGACCCAGGGCAGGCACCGTGCATGCGCCCTACTTCGCTTGCCGGCCCTGCACCTCCCGGTGGCTGAGCTGCCACTTGTGCGACAAATCGATCGCATGCCCGATCTCGGATGGGTTCAGGCGCCGCGCCACGATGGTCTTGTTGACATTGGCCGTGGCGTCGCCGCCATCGGCCGCCAGCAACATCCACATATAGGCGCGCACCGGGTCGCGCGCCACGCCGCGCCCACTGTTATACATGCCGCCGAGGTTGTACTGGGCCAGCGCATGGCCCTGCTCGGCCGCCTGGGCATACCAGTAGACGGCGCGGCGGTCGTCCTGGCGCACGCCCTGGCCGCTGGCGAACATCACGCCCAGGTTGTTCTGGGCGCTGGCGTCGCCCTGGTCGGCGGCCAGGCCGTACCAGTGGGCGGCGCGCAGCTCGTCGCGCGCCACGCCCTGGCCATTGGCGTAGATGACGCCGAGGTTGAACTGGGCGTTGGCCGCGCCCTGCTCGGCCGCGCGCCGGTACCAGTCGAAGGCGCGCTGCGGGTCGCAGGGCACGCCGCGCCCGTGCGCATACATGTTGGCCAGGTTGTACTGGGCGCCGAGGTGGCCCTTGGCGGCGGCGCGCGTGTACCACTCGATGGCGCGCGGCTCGTCGCGCTCGGCGTTGCGCCCTTCGGCGTACATGGTGCCGAGGATGAACTGGGCTTCGCGGTCGCCGTGGTTGGCGGCGCGCTGCAGCCAGGCCAGGGCGCGGCGGGCGTCGGCCTTGACGCCCAGGCCGTCGGCATAGGCCAGGCCGAGCTGGCGCTGGGCGCCGCGTTCGCCGGCGGCGGCGGCCTGGCGGAACCAGTACAGGGCCTGGGTGTCGCTGGCGTCCACGCCCTGGCCGCGCTTGACCATCAGGCCCAGGTTCAGCTGGGCCGAGGCGTTGCCCTGCAGCGCAGCCTTGCGGAACCAGGCCATGGCCAGCGGGAAGTGGATGGCCGCACCCATGCCGTGCAAATAGCATTCGCCAAGCAGGTTCTGGGCGCTGGCCACGCCCTGCTCGGCGGCGCGGTAATACCAGGACAGGGCGCGCTCGTGGTCCTGGGCCACGCCGCGCCCCTTGCGGTACATGTGGCCGAGGTTTTGCTGGGCCGAAGCGTCGCCCTGGTCGGCGGCGAGGCGGAACCAGCGCGCGCTCTCGGCGTCGCAGGCCTCGACGCCGCGGCCGTGGTAATACATGGCGCCGAGGTGGTTCTGGGCAAAGGCCAGGCCCTGCAGGGCGGCCTGGCGCAGCCAGCGGAAAGCGGCGGCATCGTTGCGCTCGACGCCCTCGCCCTTTTTATACAGGATGCCGAGGTTGAACTGGGCATACGGATTGCCGCGCTCGGCGGCTTCGCGGAACCACACGTAGGTCTGATGGCTCTCGCGGTGGAGCTTCTGGCGGTTCATGCCGGTTCCCCAAAATGGACGTGTGCGCGCGTGGCTTGCCTTTTACGATGGGCAGCCTGATTGTATTAGCAAAATTTTAATGAGTGAAAAAGGCGGGAGTTTGACTGGGCGCAATCGTGACTGGGACGGGGGTGGGGAAAACTTGGGAGGGAATGGACGCGGGAAGGCGGCTCCTGCCCGTTGCGCCTGCGTTTGCCATCATGGTTGAGGCCGCGGAGCGGGTCGGCGCGGCGGCGGGTGCAGGGATGAGGACGTAACCGCGTGGGCACGGGGTGCCCACCGTACGAGCCTGTGAAGAAATCGCCATGGCTGCGTTGCACCGCCTCGCCGTACGCTCGTACTGTCTTCGGCGGTGCGCCTTGCCCTGACGATTTCTTCACACGCTCTACGAGCGTCACGGCTGCATGAACCGGACACGCAGCACGGAGACCGCTTATGCGGCCTGGCGGGCTGCCTTTTTCTCGGCGGCGTACTTGTCGAGCCAGCCGGGGACCTTGGCGGCGGCGAGGCGGTTCAGGGACACCAGCAGGTCGGGCGCCACCTGTTCCAGGCCGTAGGAGCGGCCGAGGTGGCGGCCGATGTGGAGCAGGACTTCGGCGGCGACTTCGGCGTCGGCCTCGGCCCGGTGGGCGTTGCCGCGGAAGGCGATGCCGAGCTGGCGCGAAAGCTGGCCGAGCTTGTAGCTGGCCAGGTTCGGGAACACGCGGCGCGACAGCTTCAGCGAGCACACCAGGGCGGCATGGCCGCAGGAAAGCTGCAGGCGCCCGGCCTCGGCCACCAGGAACTTCTCGTCGAAGCTGGCGTTGTGGGCGGACAGGGTGTCGCCGCCGATGAAGTCGAGCAGCTCGGGCACGACCCGGGAGGCCGGCGGCGCCGTGTCCACCATCTGCTGGGTGATGCCGGTCAGGCTGGTAATGAAGGCCGGGATGCGCACGCCGCAGTCCACCAGCGAGACGTAGCGCTCGGTGATGCGGCCGCCCTCGATGCGCAGGGCCGCGACTTCGGTGATGCGGTCGCCCATGGCGGGCGACAGGCCCGTGGTCTCGAAGTCGAGCATCACGATCGGGCGTTCGAAATGGTGCATTGGCGGGTGCAAAAGATGGTTCATGAACGAACCTTAGCCGAACTTGCGCAGCGCGTCGAGGGCCAGGCCGGCGCCGATGCTGCCGAACAAATCGCCCTCGACCTTGCGCGCGCCCGGCACCAAGGCGCCGACGCGTTCGCGCAGCAAGCCCACGCCGCTCGAGCCGCCGGTGAAGAACACGGTGTCCACAGCCTCCGGCTTGAGGCCGGCGTCGGCCAGCAGGCGCAGCACGGTGGCGTCGATGGCGTCGAGCAGGCCGCCGATGGCGCCTTCGAACTGGGCGCGTTCCACCAGCAGGTTTTCCGGCGGCGCCAGGCGGTCCAGCGCCATGTTCACCGCGGTCTGGTCCGACAGGCCGATCTTGGCCGCCTCGACCTGCATCGCCAGCCAGTGGCCGGCGCGCTCGTCGATCAGGTGCTGCAGCCGCTTCAGCTTGGCCGGCTGCTGGGCGTCGCGTACCAGGTCTTCGAGCTGGGCCACGCTCTTGCGGGTATACGCCTGGTTGATCGTGTGCCAGGTCGCCAGGTTGAAGTAATAGCTGGACGGGATGTCGGCGCCCGAGCGCAGCAGGCTGCCATAGCCGAGCAGCGGCATCACGCTGGCCAGGCTCAGGTACTTGTCGAAGTCGGTGCCGCCGATGTGCACGCCGCCGGTGGCCAGGATGTCCTGGCGCCGCTCGCTGCGCTTGGCGCGTTCCGGCCCCAGGCGCACCAGCGAAAAGTCGGAGGTGCCGCCGCCGATGTCGGCGATCAGGACCAGTTCCTCGCGGTCGATCTGCGACTCGTAGTCGAAGGCGGCGGCGATCGGCTCGTACTGGAAGGCGATCTCGCGGAAGCCCACGCTCTTCGCCACCTCGGCCAGGGTGTCCTCGGCCAGCTGGTCGGCGGCGCGGTTGTCGTCGATGAAGAATACCGGGCGGCCGAACACGGCGCGCTCGAAAGGCCGGCCGGCCTGCTGTTCGGCGCGGCGCTTGACCTCGCCGATGAACTGGGCCAGCAGCAGGCGGAAGGGCAGCGCGCGGCCGGCCACCTCGGTCTGGCCGTCCATCAAACTGGTGCCGAGCAGGCTTTTGAGCGAGCGCATCAGGCGGCCTTCGTAGCCTTGCAGGTAGTCGGCCAGGGCGGCGCGGCCGTAGCGCACCTCTTCGTCGTCGGCGTTGAAGAACACCACCGACGGCAGGGTCGGCTTGCCGTCTTCGAGGGCGAGCAGCGTGCGCTGCACGGCCGTAGGCCCGGTTGTTGGTGCGATCCAGCCCACCGTGGAATTCGAGGTGCCGAAGTCGACGCCGCATGCGTTCGTCATGTCTGCCTTTCTTTGAAGGGGCGGTATTTTACCAGACCCTGCGCAAAAGCGGACCCTGCCGGCGCGCCTAGTGCCACGGCGTTGCGCGCCAGACACGCTCCAGGCCCGCGCCGCCCTGCGCGCGCCCTGCCTATACTTCACCCATCCCGACCACGAGCGAGTGCCGCCATGGCGCAGCGCTGGACCCTGAAACGCAACTGCTCGCTCACGCCGCGCCAATCGGCGGCGGTGTACGCCCTGCTGTGCGCGGCGTCGTTCGGCATCGCCCTGGTCTTCCTGGTGCAGGGGGTGTGGATGGTACTGGCCTTTGCCCTGGTCGAGATGGCGGCGGTCGGCGCCGCCCTGCTCTACTACGCGCGCCACGCCCTCGATGCCGAGACCATCGTCCTCACCGAGGCCTGCCTGCTGATCGAGCGCATCGATGCCGGGCGGCGCGAGGAGATCCGGCTCGACCCATGCCGGACGCGCATCCGCCCACCCGCGCCGCGCGCACGCAAATTGATCGAACTCGAGTCGCAGGGCCGGCGCGTGCGCCTCGGCGCCTACGTCTCGGAAGCGACGCGCGCGCAAGTGGCACGCGAACTGAAGGATGCGATGCGGCATACCTGAACCCCTGCCAATGTTGTCTTCGTTGTAAGTTTCTTCTTACATGCAGACGGCTGCGCTACCGATAGGTTTTATCTATCCCTTTTTGCATAATCCTCGACCAGATATGCCACGCGTCACAAGCGCAAAGGCAACACAAGAAAACACAGAGGAAGACGCACCATGCAGAACACACAGCCCGGCTTCGCCATCGTCACGCACGGTGGCGCCGGCGAGTCGCTGGACCTGACCGACGGCGCCGAGCGCGCGGCCAAGGATGGCCACGCCCGCTTCCTGGCCACCGGCGACGCCCTCGAGGCCGCCATCGCCGCGGTCGTCGTGTTCGAGGAAGACGAACGCTTCAACGCCGGCACCGGCTCGGTCCTGTGCCTGGACGGCGCCACGGTCGAAATGGATGCCGCGATCATGGATACGCGCGGCCGCCTGGGTGCGGTCGCCGCCGTGCGCGACGTGCGCAACCCGATCCTGCTGGCGCGCGCCATTTCCGATACGCCGCACGTGCTGCTGGCCGGCGAAGGCGCGCAGCGCTTTGCACGCGCCATCGGCCTGCCCCAGGGCAAGCCGATCTCGGAGCAGCAGCGCGCGCAGCACCGCAAGGTGCTGGTCGAGCTGGCCGGTTCGGTGCCGGTGATGCCCGGCGTCGGCAACCGCATGTTCGACCGCTTCTGGAACTACAAGACACCGCTGCAACTGCCGCCCTCGAAAGCCTGCGACACCGTCGGCGCCGTGGTGCGCGCCCCCGACGGCCACTTCGCCGTGGCCGGCTCCACCGGCGGCTCGGCACCTTCGCTGCTGGGCCGCGTGGGCGACACCGCGATCGTCGGCGCCGGCTTCTATGCCGGCACCCATGGCGCGATTGCCGCCACCGGAATCGGCGAGCACATCGTGCGCCACATGCTGGCGCGCACCGTGTACGGCTGGATCGAAGCCGGCATGCCGCTGCAGCAGGCGCTGCAGCGCGGCATCGCCCTGTTCGACAAGGAGGTCGACGTCGGCCTGATCGGCGTCACGCGAACCGAGGCCGGCGCGTGCAGCAACAAGGATATGCCAACTGCGAGGATCGAAGACTAAATGAAGACTGAACCGCATCAGACAGCGACACACGGCCACCTGGTCATCATCGGCGGCCACGAAGACCGCGAGCACCGCAAGGAAATCCTGGCCCGCTTCGTCGAACTGGCCGGCGGCGCCAGCGCGCGCATCGTCGTGATCACGGCCGCCAGCCGGATCGCCGACAACATGTGGGAGATCTACGACGGCGCCTTTGCCGACCTCGGCGTGCGCGAATGCACCCACCTGGTGCTGGAATCGCGCCAGGACGCCAACGACGAAGAGAAGGTGCGCATGGTGGCCGAGGCCGACGGCATCTTCATGACCGGCGGCGACCAGAAGCGCCTGATGGCCCTGATCGGCGGCACCGCCCTCGACGCCGAGATGCACACCGCGCTGAAGGTGCGCGGCGCCTGCATCGCCGGTACCAGCGCCGGCGCCTCGGCCATGTCGGGCCACATGCTCACCCAGGGCAAGACCGACCTGCTGCCGGAAAAGGGCGCGGTCCACATGGGCGCCGGCCTCGGTTTCCTGCACAAGGTGGTGATCGACCAGCACTTCTCGGAACGCCAGCGTTTGGCGCGCCTGCTGTCGGCAGTGGCCCAGAACCCGTATTTGATGGGCATCGGCATCGACGAGGACACCGCCCTGGTGGTCGAGCGCGGACGCGGCATCGAGGTGCTGGGCGAAGGCTCGGTCACCGTGGTCGATGGCCGCACCATGCTCACCAACATGGCCGACATCCGCGAGCGCGACACGCCGGAACTGATCGACGTGCGCCTGCACCTGCTCCCCGCCGGCAGCAAGTTCACCCTGCCCGAGGACGGCGAAGAAGCCAAGCCGATGCCACGCTCGCTGCGCGAATTCCTGGAAAATGTCACGAAACGGACCACCATCTCATGAGAATCACTGAAAAACGCTTCCTGCGCGGCCCCAACCTGTACCACGCCGCTCCCTGCCTGATGGCCGTCATCGATACCGCAGGCGCCGAAGCCGCCCCCGGAATGGTTGCGCGCCTGGTGGCCCTGCTGCCCGAGCTGTCGCCGGAAGCCTCGGCGCGCCTGGCGGGCCTCGGCTGCGCGGCCGACGCCGTCGAACCGGTCGTGATGGAACTGCAGCGCCTGGCCGGCGCCCCCGCGGCCTTCAGCCAGACGCTGGCCGTCGCACGCAACGAGCATGCGCGCCGCGTCGTCTGCGGCTACCGCACCGAGCAGGTGGCCGGCGCCGCCCTGCGCGTGGCGCTGGACTTGATCGAAGCCCTGCAAGCCGGCGAGGACTTCGACCTCGCCGCCGCCGTCGCCGAACTGCACGAAATCGCCGAGGACTATGCCATCGGCACCAGTACCGGCGCCGTGGTGTCGGCCGCCGAGAAGCGCGGCATCCCGAGCCTGCGCATCACCGATGAAGCCAATTTGTTCCAGCTGGGCTGGGGCAGCCGCCAGAAACGCCTGCAAGCGACGATCACCGGCGCCACCAATTCGATCGCGGTCGGCATCGCCAGCGACAAGCAGCTGACCAAGACCCTGCTCGAGGGGGCCGGCTGCCCGGTCCCGGCCGGCGCCACCGTCACCACGTTGAGCGAAGCCCAGCGCGTGGCGCGCCGCCTCGGCGCCCCGGCCACCATCAAGCCGCTCGATGCCAACCAGGGCAAGGGCGTGACCACGGTCTGCGCCACGCCCGAGGAAGTCGAGCGCGCCTTCGAGCACGCACGCAAGTACAGCCGCCACGTGATCGTCGAGGAATACCTGCAAGGCCGCGACTACCGCGTGCTGGTCACCGGCGGCAAGATCGCCGCCGCGTCCTGGCGCCGGCCGCCTTGCATCACCGGCGACGGCACCTCCACCGTGCGTGCGCTGGTCGAGCTGGAAAATATGAACCCGGCGCGCGGCGAAGGCCATACCAACATCCTCACCAGGATTCCGATGGACGCCCTGGCCGACGCCATCCTGGCCAAGCAAGGCTACACCTTCGATTCTGTGCTGCCGGCCGGCGTGTCGGTCGACCTGCGCGGCAACGCCAATTTGTCGACCGGCGGCACCGCCGAAGACGTGACCGATTTGCTGCCGGAAGAAACGCGCGACATCTGCATCCGCGCCGCACGCACCATCGGCCTGGACGTGGCCGGCATCGACATCATCTGCCAGGACATCGCCCAGCCGCTGCGCGAGCAACAGGGCGGCATCATCGAAGTGAATGCCGCACCCGGCATCCGCATGCACCAATACCCGAGCCGCGGCACCCCGCGCGACGCCGGCGCCGCCATCGTCGACGCCTTGTTCGGCCAGGACGACGGCCGTATCCCGCTGGTGGCCGTCACCGGCACCAACGGCAAGACCACGACCTCGCTGCTGATCGCCCACACCGCGCGCCTGACCGGCCAGCGCACCGGCGTCACCACCACCGAAGGCGTTTACATCGACGGCCAGCGCATCATGGCCGGCGACTGCACCGGCTACCGCTCGGCGCGTGCCTTGCTCACCTCGCCGGAAGTCGATTTCGCCGTGCTGGAAACGGCGCGCGGCGGCATCCTGAAACGCGGCCTGGCCTACGACCGCTGCGACGTGGCGGTGGTGCTGAACGTGTCCAGCGACCACCTTGGCCTGGACGGTGTCGACACCGTCGAGGAGCTGGCGAAAGTCAAGGCGGTGGTGGCCCAGCGCGCATCGCGCGCTGTGGTGCTCAATGCCGAGGACGACTACTGCGTGGCGATGGCCAAGGACCTGGCCGCCGACGTCGAGGTGCTGTACTTCTCGCTCGATGCGGACAATCCTGTCCTCTTGCGCCACCTGGAGTCGGGCGGGCGCGGTGTCTACCTGCAGGACAACACCGTGGTGCTGGCCACCGGCGCGCGCCACGAAGCCCTGGTCGACGTGCGCCAGATGCCGGTGTCGCTGAACGGCTGCGCGCGCTACAACATCGCGAACGCCCTGGCGGCCACCGCGGCGCTGGCGGCCTCCGGCTTCGGCAACCCCGAGATCGAGGCCGGCGTGCGCAGCTTCGTCTCCGACAGCAAGCATAATCCGCTGCGCTCGAACTTGTTCGACGTCGATGGCGTGACCGTGATCGTCGATTATGCGCACAACTGCGCAGCCTATGCGGCGCTGGCGGAAACGGCGCGCGCGATGACGCCGGGCCGCGTGGTGGGTGTGGTGGCGGCACCCGGCGACCGCCGCGACGCCGACCTGGTCGACATCGGCCGCACCTGCGCCGCCGGCTTCGACGAGCTGGTCGTGTACGAGACCGAGAACCGCGGGCGTGCCGCGGGCAGCGTGGCCGACCTGCTGGTGCAGGGCGCGCGCCTGGGGCGGATTGCCAGCGATGGCCTGCAGTGCGAACTGGACGTGCACAAGGCAATCCGCGCCGGCCTGGCGCTGTGCCAGCCGGGGGATGTGATGGTGTTCGGCTGCGGGTCGTCGATTTCCGAATTGACGGAAGCGCTGCGGCCGACACGGCCGGAGATCGCGCAGCGGATCGAGGCCGAGGCGGTTTGACAGCGTTGGTTTGAGAGTGAGGCGGCCCTGCGGGGCCGCTTTTTTTTGCCACCGTCTTTTCGCGGTCGTTCGCCGATGGAGATCGATCCAGACTCGTAGGGTGGGCACTCGTGCCCACGCCGTTTCTCCGTTCGCACATCGCCGGCCCTTGAGGCGATTGATTGAGCCGCGGCCGCGTGGGCACGAGTGCCCACCCTACAAAAAAGGCTCCGGATCCGGAGCCTTTTCGATACAGAAATGTAGGGTTTATGCGGTCTGCGCCGTGATCCTGTCCGCACTCTCCGGGTCATCCACGCGCAGCGCATCGATGAACACCTGCAGCGACGACCCACAGGCAAACACCAGCACATCCCCCGCGCGGCACAGGCTCAGGCCATGGCGGATCGCCTTGTCCACCTCGATCTCGCGATGCAAGGTATCCGACGGCCCGACCACGTTCTCGGCGCCCTGGATGATCAGGTCCACCGCCCCGCCCACTGGCCGCCCGCGGCTCTGCGACTCATACACCACCAGCTCGTCGAAGCGCTCGCCGCACACCTCGCCGATCTGGATCAAGTCGCTGTCGCGGCGGTCGCCCGGCGCGGTGACGATGCCGACCAGTTGCCCCGGCAGCAGCGCGCGCGCCATCTCGGCCAGGGCCGCGTAGGCCGCCGCATTGTGCGCGTAATCGACGATCACGGTCACGCCGCGCACGTCGAACACATTCGTGCGCAGCGGGTTGTTCTTGCTGTCCGAGACGAAGGTCGACAGCCCGGCAGCGATCTGCGTGTTTGCGAAGCCCGAAGCCATCAGCGCCGCCGCCGCCGCCAATGCGTTGGCGATGTTGTAGCGCGCCCGACCGCCATAGGTCGAGGGCATGCTCTCGACCCGCAGCAGCTCTTGCTGGCGCATGCCGTCGGCGATCACGATGGCGTTGTCCTGGAAATAGGTGCCGCGGCCGCCGTCCTCGATGTGCTTGAGCAGCACCGGGTTTTCCGGCTCCATCGAGAAGAACACGATCTCGGCGTCCGGTTTCGCGCGGCGCACCATCGAGACGCACAGCGCATCCTCGGCATTCAGCACCAGCGCGCGCGCGGCCGACGAGGCCACCACCGCCTTCACCTGCGCCAGGTCCTCGATGGTCTCGACGCCGTCCAGGCCCAGGTGGTCGGGCGAGACGTTCAGCACCACGCCGACGTCGCACTGGTCGAAGGCCAGGCCGCGCTTCAGGATGCCGCCGCGCGCCGTTTCCAGCACGGCGAAGTCGACGTCCGGGGCGGAGAGCACGGTGCGCGCCGACCAGTAGCCCGTGCAGTCGCCCTTCACCAGGCGCTTGCCATTCACGAACACGCCCTCGGTGGTGGTGACGCCGGTACCCAGGCCGGCCACGCGCGCGGCGTGGGCGATCATCAGCGTGGTGGTGGTCTTGCCGTTGGTGCCGGTGACGGCGACCAGCGGAATGCGCCCGTTCGATGGGCCCATCAGGCCGTCGACGATGGCTTCGCCGGCGTCGCGCGGCGCGCCCTTGCTCGGGTGCTGGTGCATGCGGATGCCCGGCGCGGCATTGACTTCGATGACGGCGCCGCCCTGTTCGTCGAGCGGGATCGCGATGTCCTGGCAGACGATGTCGATGCCGGCCACGTCGAGGCCGATCTTGCTGGCGGCGCGCACGCACAGGGCGCGCGTGGATTCCGGCAGGGTATCGGTCACGTCCTCGGCGGTGCCGCCGGTGGACAAATTGGCGTTGCTGCGCAGTTCGACGCAGACCCCTGCGGCCGGCACCGCGTCGGGCACATAGCCCTGGCGGCGCAGCATGTCCTCGGCGTGGGCGTCGAGCGCCAGTCGGGTCAGCACGTTACTGTGGCCGCTGCCGCGTGCCGGGTTCTGGTTCTCGATCTCGACCAGCTCGATGATGGTGCTGACGCCGTCGCCGATCACGTGGGCTGGGCGGCGGAAGGAAGCAGCGGCAATGCGTCCTCCGGCCACCAGCACGCGGTAGTCGCGGCCTTCGACAAAGCGCTCGACGATGATCTTGCGCCCGTACTGGCGCGCGAACTCGAAGGCCTTGGCCACTTCTTCCGGCGTGGCGCAGTTGGTGGTCACGCCCTTGCCCTGGTTGCCGTCGAGCGGCTTGATGGCGACCGGCTTGCCGACACGGCGCGCGACGCGCTGGGCTTCTTCCACGGTGGTGACGGTGGCGCCTTCCGGCACCGGCACGCCGGCTTCCTGCAGCAGGGCCTTGGTCAGCTGCTTGTCGCTGGCGATCTTCACCGCGACATAGCTGGTGTCGCCGGTCGTGGTGGCTTGCAGGCGTTTCTGCTTCGAGCCCCAGCCGAGCTGGAACAAATTCGCGTCTTCGGTGATGCGCGAGGTCGGGATGCCGCGCTCGTGGGCGGCGGCCAGCACGGCCGCCGTGCTGGTGCCGATGGCGTAGCGCGAGCCGAGGGAGCGCAGTTCCTTCAGGCGGCTGTCGATGTCGAACTCCTCGCCCAGCGCCAGCGCGGTGACCAGGTCCACCGCCAGCTGGAACGAAGGCTCGGCCAGTTTCTCGATCGCGTACTGGACGACGATGCGGAACTGGCCGGGACGGCCGGCGCTCGGGCGCGTGCGGCCATAGCCGACCGTCGGGCCGGCCATCGATTGCAGGGTCAGCGTCACTTGCTCGACCACGCGCGCCAGGTAGGTGCCGGCGCGCAGGCGCTGGGCGAAGCCGCCGGGCTGGCCGGTCGGCAGCAGCCCGCCGTGCAGCGACGGCAGCATCGCCAGCAGGGCCTCGTTGAAGCCGGGGATGTCCTTCGAGGAGACGCCGTACAGGTCTTCGAGGTCGATGACGCTCAGCAGGCAGGGGGTATCGGCGTGGAGGTTGGGGCCACGCAGGAAACGTTGTTCGAGGATGTGCACGAGGATGTCCCTATTCGTTCTTGTCTAATTGATTTGGGTGTGACTTGTACTGCGCTGATACGGAGACAGCCGGTGCACTCCCAATGGGCGCACCGGCTGTCGCAAGACGATGCAAGCTTTAGATATCCAGCAGCTTGGTGTACATGCGCGTGGCCATCAGGCCGGCCGCGCTGTGGTGGTGGGCCGGCGACATCAGCTCGGCCAGCAGCTGCATCGCCTCGGCCTTGCCGGCGGCGTCGGCGACCTGCTGCTCGAGCAGGGCCAGTTCGTTGTCGGTTTCCAGGTCGCGGCCCGCGCGGCGGCGGATCAGGCCGCGCTCCGGGTAGCTGCTGCTGCGATCCTGGTGGGCGCCCAGGTTGTCCATGGTGCGCTGGCGTGCGCGGTGGGTCAGCATGCGCGGCTCTTTCGCGCCTTCCTTGCCGTCCGGGGCGCTCAGGATCCAGTCCTTCAGCACCTGCTGTTCATAGGCGCTGAAGACGCCGAACATCTCGGCGCGCTCGCCGTGGATCAGGCGCCAGAAGCGGCTGTTCTCAACGTCTTCGCCGCGCTTGATCCAGCCCGCGCCCTCGAGCGCCGTCAGGAAGCCCGGCACCTGGGCCGGCACGGCCAGCCAGTCGTTGACCGAGCGGCCGGCCACGCGGCAGTAATCCGAATGCATGTTCTTGCCGACCACCGCCTTCTGCACCAGGATGTCGACCAGCTCGTCCTGCAAATCGAAGTCGGCGATCACGGAATTCGTGCTGGCGCCCAGTTCGTTCAGACGGTAGCCGTCGAGCACGCGGCGGTAGAACGCGGCGCGGTCGCCCACGCGCGGCATCAAGTCGACCAGGGCCTGCACGGCCTTCTGGGCGTGGCCGGTGGCGGCGTTGTCGACCGTGACGTGCAGCGTGAAATAGTACGGGTCGATGCCGAATTCGTTCAGCTCGTAGGAGGTGATCAGCAGGTGCAGCGGCAGTTGCTCGTAGCCGAGGTTATAGCCAATGATCTCGGGCAGGAAGCGGTCGCCGGCATGGCCCAGGGCCAGCTGGATCGCGCCTTGCAGGAAGTGGTTGTCGCTCAATTGCTCCCAACCGTCGCAGCCGTGGGTGGCCAGCAGCTTGCGGTAGATGGTGACGTGGTTCTTGTCCGGCACGCCTTCGCCCAGCTCCTCGATATACGTCTTGATCAGCGGGTGGAAGTCCGGGTTGTCCCAATGGGGCAGCATGCCGTACAGCCAGGCGCCGTCGACCAGCTTGGTCGGCGCGGCGGCCTTCAGGAAATTCAGTGCATGGGCGCGGTTGCCGAAATAGCGGCGCGGGGCGCCGGCCTTGCGCGCGTTCAGGTAGTCGCGGTATTCCAGGCCGACGGCGTCGGTGCGTGCCTGGATCCAGCCCGGCAGCTCGGCCAGGGTGGGCGGCAGGTCGGCCGGAATGGCCTGCACGGCGGCGATCTGCGCGCGCAGGAAGTCCTCGGCGGCCTGGGCCTGGCCCTGCGGGTCGGCCTGGAGGGCGAAATACAGGTCCTTGGCAGGCATTGCTACCGGGTAGGCGGCAGCGCTGGCACGGGCGACGTCAGGAACATCGGTAACGTACGTGGGCGTCATGGAAAGCAGGTCCGATACTTGTTGATTGATTATCGGAATTATCCGGGCTGGGCCATGCGAGGTGAATCGGCACGCGTGCTTCCAGAATGTAAGACAGGGATTACAAAAATGTAAAAGTATTAAAATTTTTCCCCGGTTAAGTGCATTTGATGCTTGATCGACAATGCCCGTGCCCGGTTCCCGTGCAGTGACGGCAGCCTTCCTGCCCGCCTTGGACTGATTTGGTGCGGCCAGCCATCGCCGTATGCGGCACCAATCCAACATTTTGCCGATCCCGCAAAGCGCCTGCGGCGACACGCCGCCGGCCTGCGCCGAATCCGGCAACGGCGTACGATAAGCCCTACGGCAGGCGCTCCGCCCTGCCCGTCACGCGTGAGGCTGCCATGACGCAAGCCCAGGTATTGATCGTCGGCGCCGGCCCCAGCGGCCTGGTGCTGGCGCTGTGGCTGAACCGGATGGGCGTCGACGTGCGCATCGTCGATGCGGCTGCCGGCCCGGGTACCACCTCGCGTGCGCTGGCGGTGCAGGCGCGCACGCTGGAGCTGTATCAAGCGCTCGACCTCACCCTGCCCGTGCTCGACGATGGCTACGCGCTCAAGGCTTTCAATGTCTGGGCCGAGGGCAAGCACAAGGCGCGCATCGCGCTGGGCGCCATCGGCGCCGGCGTGACGCCCTACCCCTTCCTGCAAATCTACCCGCAAGACCGGCACGAGCGCCTGCTGTGCCGGCGCCTGCAGGAGGCCGGCGTGCAGGTGGAAAGGCAGTGCACGCTGGAAGGCTTCCGCGAAGACGGCGATGTCGTGGTGGCCCAGCTGCGCAACGCCGCCGGCAACGAGGAGCAGTGCGAAACGCGCTACATCGTCGGCTGCGACGGGGCGCGCTCCAGGGTGCGCGAGCTCATCGGTGCGGGCTTCCCGGGCGGCACCTACCGCCAGGTCTTCTACGTGGCCGACATCGAGGGCGAGAGTCCGGCCCTGAACGGCGAGCTGAACATCGACCTCGACGAATCCGACATCCTGGCCGTGTTCGCCACGGCCCCGCGCGGCGCCGGGCGCCTGGTCGGCACCGTGCGCGACGAACGCGCCGAGCACGCCGAGACCTTGCAGTTTTCCGACGTCAGCAAGCGCGCCATCGACAACCTGATGATCAGCGTGCACAAGCTGAACTGGTTCTCGACCTACCGCGTGCACCACCGCGTGGCCGACCGCTTCCGGCGCGGGCGCGCCTTCCTCGTGGGCGACGCCGGCCACATCCACAGCCCGGCCGGCGGCCAGGGCATGAACACCGGCATCGGCGACGCCATCAACCTGGCCTGGAAGCTGGCCGCCGTGGTGCAGGGGCGCGCCCCCGACACCCTGCTCGACAGCTACGAGGCCGAGCGCATGCCCTTTGCGCGGCGCCTGGTGGACACCACCGACCGCGTGTTCAGCTTCATCACCGCTGACGGGCCGGTGGCCGAGATCGTGCGCACCGGCGTGGCGCCGCGCCTGCTGCCCTTCTTGGCGCGGCTGCCGCTGACCCGCGAGTATTTCTTCCGAACGATCTCGCAGACGGTGATCCACTACCGCCACGCGCCCCTGAATGGCGGCGCGGCCGGCAAGGTGCATGGCGGCGACCGACTGCCGTGGGTGCGTTTCGCGGATGGCGACGGGCCTGGCGATGCGCTTGGTGATAACTACGCTCCTTTGCCCCGACCGGGCTGGCAGGCGCACGTCTACGGCCAGGCCAGGCCCGAGCTGATGCAATGGTGCGACCGCCAGCGCGTACCGCTGCGCCAGTTCGCCTGGAGCGAGGCCTGCTCCCACGCCGGCCTGGCGCGCGACGGCATCTACCTGCTGCGGCCCGATACCTACGTCGGCCTGGCCGCCGGCACGCCGTCGATCGCCACGCTCGACGATTATTTGCGTGCGAATGCGTTGACGCTCGCGTAAGGTGGGCACCCCGTGCCCACGCGGAACGATGCGCATTGTTGGCCTGACAAAGGGCACATTGTTGACGTCACGTCCGTCGCATAAGCCAGCGAGCGATCTGTCCACGCAGCGGAATCCGGATGCGCACGTCGCCGCGTGGGCACGGCGTGCCCACCGTACGGGCAAGCCTCCCAGATGAGCGAGCCGCCCGGATGGGCAAGCCCCCCCCCGATGAGCAAGCCTGGCTTGCAAGCACTTCCGCCATCCCGGCAGCCGCGAATTGACGAGCGGCAAAGCTGCGCCGCCTGGGCGCAATTGCGCGGAAGATGAACCGGTCAGGACCGCCACGCACGCGGCATCCCCCTCATCAACCATCATCGGAGCACCATGGACCTCACCGTCAACAACACCACCACCTCTGCCTTCCTCGTCACCGTCTTCGCCGAACTCCAGGACGGCAGCTTCGTCGCCAAGGTCATGCCGGAAACCGGCGTGCCCTACACGCCCTACTGGGAAAACGAGCTCGACCAGGTGATTGTCTACATCTCGCCGGACGAGGAACAACTGGCCGCCATCCTGGCCGCCCTCAACGAGCGCCGCCTGCCCTTCAAGGACTTGCAGAACTACGGCTCGGTCGCCGGCGGCAGCTCGACGATTCCCGTGTAATCCTCCCTCAGGACGTGCGCGCCTGGCGCGCCGGCGGCGTGCTGCGCGTGACCAGCACCGTCGCGATGCGGCGGTCCAGCACCTCGGCCACCTCGAAGCGCAAATCGCCCAGCGCGACCGACTGCCCGACGTCCGGCAAACTGCCGAAGCGTTCCAGCATGAAGCCGGCCAGCGAGGTGTAGTCGTCGTTCTCGCTCACCAGGGCATCGGTGCCCAGTACCTGCTCCAGGTAGTGCAAATCGGCGCTGCCGTCCACGCGCCAGCGGCCTTGCCCCTCTTCGCGCACCACCGGCAATTCATCCTCGTCGGGAAATTCCCCGGCAATCGCTTCCAGGATATCGATCGGCGTTACCAGTCCCTGGATGGTGCCGTATTCGTCGGCGATCAAGACCACCTGGCCATGCGAGCGCTTCAGCGTGTCCATCACCTGCAAGACCCCACTGGCGTCGGGCACGATGATCGGCGGGCGCACGTGCGCCGGATCGATGCGCCCGGCATGGGTCAGGTCGGCCATCAAGTCCTTGGCGCGCGCCACGCCGACGATGTCGTCGAGTTCGCCGCGGCACACCGGGAAGAAGCCGTGCGGCGTGTCGAGCAGCTGGGTGCGGACCGTGGCGGCGTCGGCGTCCAGGTCGATCCAGGAAATGTCAGAGCGGTTGGTCATGATCGAGCGGATCGAGCGCTGCGACAGGCTGAGCACCCCGCTGACCATGTTGCGTTCTGCCGGCTCGAAGGCATCTTCCTGGACCGCCCCCTGGCCCGCTGCGTTGCCAACCGCCGCGGCGCCCGGCGTGGCCCCGAGCAGGCGCAGCACCGCGTCGGCGGTACGCTCGCGCAGCGGCAGGTGCGACTGGTGCTTGGCGAAATTGCGGCGCGCCAGCTGGTTCAGGGCCTCGATCAGCACCGAGAAGCCGATCGCCGCATACAGGTAGGCCTTCGGGATATGGAAGCCGAAGCCCTCGGCGATCAGCGACAGGCCGATCATCAACAGGAAGCTCAGGCACAGCACCACCACCGTCGGGTGGGCGTTCACGAAGCGCGTCAGCGGCTTGGAGGCGAACAGCATCACGCCCATCGACACCACCACGGCCGCCATCATGACGCCCAGCTCGTCGACCATGCCGACCGCCGTGATCACCGAATCGAGCGAGAACACGGCGTCGAGCGCGATGATCTGGGCCACCACCACGCCGAAGGAGGCGAATTCCACCGGGCCGGTGTGCAGCTGGGCCTTGCCTTCCACGCGCTCGTGCAATTCCACCGTGGCCTTGAACAGCAGGAACAGCCCGCCCAGCAGCAGGATCAGGTCGCGCCCGGAAAACCCCAGGCTCCCAACGGTGAACAGGGGTTCTGTCAGCGTCACGATCCAGGAGATCATGGTGAGCAGGCCGAGGCGCATCAGCATGGCCAGGGTCAGGCCGAGCAGGCGCGCCTTGTCGCGCTGGTGCGGCGGCAGCTTTTCGGCCAGGATGGCGATGAAGATCAGGTTATCGATGCCGAGGACGATCTCGAGCACGACGAGCGTGAAGAAGCCCACCCAGATATTCGGATCGGATAGCCATTCCATGGTGCTTGCCCCGCTTGTGATTGGATGCCCGATTGTAGTGATGTTGCGGGGCAGAGGTCGCACGCGACCGTCGCGCAGGCGGTATCATGGCGCCTGCGTTCCCGAATGCGCATGCCGCGCATCGCGCCACCCTTTTACTTTGACCATACCGCGCATGACCCAGGCCGACCCCGAGGACCAGGATTACCAGAGCCGGCGCCAGTTCGCCGCGCTGTTCCAGGAAGCGCCGATGTGCATGGCCTTGCTGCATGGGCCTGGGCACGTGGTGGAATTCGTGAACCCCGGCTACCTGCGCCTGGTGGGCGAGCGCGACCTGGTTGGCCGCCGCCTCGCCGACGTCCTGGGCGACGCCGCCACCCAGGGCTACGTCCACCTGCTCGACCAGGTCTTCCGCGACGGCTTGCCGTATGCGGCGAACGGCGCGCGCTACGTGGTCCAGGCCGAGCCGGGCACCGCGACCGTCGAGCGCTATGTCGACTTCGTGTTCCAGCCGGTGCGCGCCCGCTCGGGGGCCGTGAGCGGCGTGCTGGTGCTCGGTTCCGACGTCACCGAGCGCGTCCTCGGCGAGCGCCGGCGCGACGCCCTGGCGCGCCTGACCGACGCCCTGCGCGACCTGCGCACGCCCGAGGACATCACCTGGTGCGCCGCGCGCATCCTGGGCGAGACCCTGGGCGCCAGCCGCGCCGGCTTCGGCCTGGTCGGCGCCGCCGGCGACACCGTGCACATCGACCGCGACTGGTGCGCGGACGGCGTCGAGAGCGTGGCCGGCGCCATCGACCTGCGCCAGTTCGGCCATTTCGTCGGCGAGCTGCGCGCCAACCGCCCGGTGGTGGTGGAGGATGCCGGCGCCGACCCGCGCACCGCGGACGTCGCCGATGCGCTCGCGGCGCTGGGCGCCAGCGCCTTTGTCAACCTGCCGGTGGTCGAGGACGAGCAGCTGGTGGCCCTGGTCTTCGTGAACGCCACCGCGCCGCGCGACTGGTCGCCGCAAGACCTGGCCCTGGTGCGCGAGGTGGCCGAGCGCACCCATACCGCCAGCCAGCGCCTGCGCACCGAGATCGCCCTGGCCGCCAGCGAAGCGATGTTCCGGACCATGACCAACGCGATGCCGCAGATGGTGTGGTCGACGCTGCCGGACGGCTTCCACGACTACTACAACGACCCCTGGTACGAGTTCACCGGCATGGTCCCGGGCAGCACCGACGGCGTGCACTGGGCCGACGTGTTCCACCCCGAGGACCGCGACCGCGCCTGGAGCGCCTGGCGCCACAGCCTGGCCACCGGCGACACCTACGAAATCCAGTACCGCCTGCGCGACCGCCACGGCAACTACCGCTGGGTGCTGGGGCGCGCGCTGCCGGTGCGCGACGACGGCGGCGCCATTGTGCGCTGGATGGGCACCTGCACCGACATCGACGACCAGAAGATGGCCGAGAACGCGCTGCGCCTGGCGAACCAGCGCAAGGACGATTTCCTGGCCATGCTGGCCCACGAGCTGCGCAACCCGCTGGCGCCGATCAGCACCGCGGCCCAGGTGCTGCGCCTACGCCAGAACGATGCGGCGTATGCCGCGCGCGCCGGCGAGATCATCGAGCGCCAGGTGCGCCACATGACGGAGCTGGTCGACGATTTGCTGGACGTGTCGCGCGTCACGCGCGGCCTGGTGCAGATGGCGCGCGAGCCGGTGGAACTGGGCGCCGTGGTCGACAGCGCCGTCGAGCAGGTGCGGCCGCTGATCGAGGCGCGCCACCATGCGCTGGCGGTGGATGTGCCGGACGTGCCCGTGTTCGTGGCCGGCGACCGCACGCGCCTGGTGCAGGCGGTGTCGAACCTGCTGAACAACGCCGCCAAGTACACCCAGCAGCACGGCAGCCTGAGGGTGGCCCTGCTGGTGCAGGACGGGCGGGCATCGATGTCGGTGGCCGACAACGGCAGCGGCATCCCGCCCGGCCTGCTGCCCCACGTGTTCGATTTGTTCACCCAGGGCGAGCGCACGCCGGACCGCTCCCAGGGCGGTCTCGGGCTGGGCCTGACCCTGGTGAAGAGCATCGCCGGGCTGCACGGCGGCAGCGTGACTGCCGACAGCGAGGGCCAGGGGCAAGGCAGCGTGTTCACGATCGCGCTGCCGACCATCGCGGCGCCGGCGCTTGAAACGCCGGCGGGAACGGCGGCGCCTGCCGCTGCGGGCGCGTTCAGGCTGCTGCGCATCGCCGTGGTCGACGACAACCGCGACGCCGGCGCCTCGCTGGCCGCGGCGCTCGAGGCGCAAGGGCACACGGTAGCATTCTTCGACGATGCCGAAGCCCTGCTGGCCGATTCCGGCCCTGCCGCCGACGCCTACATCCTCGACATCGGCCTGCCGCGCATCGACGGCTACCAGCTGGCGCGCGCCCTGCGCCAGCGCCTGGCCAGCCGCGACGCGCTCTTGATCGCCCTGACCGGCTACGGCCAGGCGCACGACTTCACCCTCTCGAAAGGCGCCGGTTTCGACCATCACCTGGTAAAACCGGCGAGTCTTGAACAGCTGGAGCGCATCCTCGTAGGGTGGTCGGCTATACCCGGTCGTACGCATTGACGCGGCCGGCGCGCCGCCCACGCGTTCACATGACGCATGCGTTGCGCGGGCGCCGGTTGGACGCGTGGGCGGCGCCGGCGTGTCGACCGTTCACACGATAACCGTGGAGCCGACCACCCTACGACCTGATGGACGGGTACTCGAACCCGCAATCAAAACAAGGCGCCCTGCCTGCTGGTCAGCCGCGCGAAGCTGTCGCCCATGAAGGGCAGGATCGCGTCCGCGATGGGCTCCAGCTGGCGCGTCAGGTAGTGTTCATAGTCGATGGTCGAGCGCAGCGCCTCGAGCGGCTCCGGCCCCGACACCGTCATCACATAGCGGATCCACCCGCCCCCCTTGCGGTACAGCGCCGGCTTCCCCTGGCGCAGGTAATGCTCGTCGGCGATGCGCGCCGCGCGCACGTGGGGCGGCACGTTCTTCTCGTATTCGTCGAGGCGGCGGCGCAGGCGCTTGCGGTACACCAGTTCGTCGTCGCATTCGCCTGCCAGCAGGCGCGCCACCGTGTCGCGCACGTAGTCCTCGTAGGGCTGGCCCTTGAAGATGCGCAGGTAGAGCGCCTGCTGGAAGGCGCGCGCCAGCGGCGTCCAGTCGGTGCGCACGGTTTCCAGGCCCTTGTAGACCATCTCCTCGCCGCCGTCCGCCGTGGCGGTGAGGCCGGCGTAGCGCTTCTTGCTGCCTTCGTCCGAGCCGCGCACGGTCGGCATTAAAAAACGCCGGTAATGCGCCTCGTATTCGAGTTCGAGCACGCTGTCCAGGCCCAGCTCGATCTTCAGGTGGGCCTGCCAGTAACTGTTCACCTGCGCCACCAGGCCACGGCCGATGCGCTCGGCCTCCCGATCATCGTGCGCCGCCCCGAGCCAGACGAAGGTGGAATCGGTGTCGCCATAGATCACCTGGTAGCCCGCTTCCTCGATCAGTTCGCGCGTGCGGTGCATGATGGCGTGCCCGCGCAGCGTGATCGACGAGGCCAGGCGCGGATCGAAGAAGCGGCAGCCATAGGCGCCGAGCACGCCGTAGAAGGCGTTCATGATGATCTTCAGCGCCTGCGACAGCGGCGCATTGCCTTCGCGCTTGGCCGCCTCGCGCCCTTCCCACACGCCGCGCACGATGCCCGGCAGGCAGTGGCGCGTGCGCGAGAAGCGCGCGCCGCGAAAGCCCGGCACGGTGTCCACGCCGGCTTCCTCCTCGCGCAAGCCCTCGACCAGGCCGACCGGGTCGATCAGGAAGGTGCGGATGATCGAGGGGTACAGGCTTTTGTAGTCCAGCACCAGCACCGAGTCGTACAGGCCGGAGCGCGAATCCATCACGAAGCCGCCGGGGCTGTCGCCGCCCGCCACGTCGCCCACGTTCGGAGCGACCAGGCCCTGACGGTGCATCAGCGGGATATACAAATGCTCGAAGGCCGCCACCGAGCCGCCGCTGCGGTCCACCGCCAGGCCGGTGACGCTGGCGCGCTCGAGCAGGAAGTCGAGCAGCGCGGTCTTGGCGAAGATGCGCGTGACCAGCTCGCAGTCCTTCAGGTTGTAGTAGGCCAGGGCCGGCTTGTCCTCGGCGAACATGCGGTCGATCTCGGCCATGCGGTCGTAGGGGTTCTCGATGGCCTTGCCTTCGCCCAGCAGGGTTTGCGACACCGATTCCAGGCTGAACGAGGGAAAGCTCCATGTCGCCGCGCGCAAGGCCTCGATGCCGTCGATGACCAGGCGCCCGGCGATGCAGATGAAGTAATGCTCGCCGTCCCCCTTGTGCTCGCGCCACTCGATGGCGCTGCCGTCGCGGCCCAGGCGCAAGGGGCGGTTGTAGCGCTCGGCGTGCTGCTGCAGCACGCGCATGTCGAACTGCACCACGTTCCAGCCGATGATGGCGTCGGGGTCGTGCTCGCGGAACCAGGCTTCCAGGCGATCGAGCAGCTCGACGCGCGTGGCGCAGTAGTCGAGCGGGAAGTCGAGCGCACCGGCGTCGCCGTTGGCCGGCCCCAGCATGTAGACCTGGCGCTGGCCGCAGCCTTCCAGGGCAATCGAGTACAGCTCGCCCTTCGAGGTGGTTTCGATGTCGAGCGAGACCAGGCGCAATGTGGGGCGATAGCCGGGCGCGGGCTTGATTTGGCCCGCCAGCAGGCGCGCGTCGGCCGTGCCGGCATGGCCGGCGAAGCCGACCGGCGCCGTGACGAAGCGCTCCATCAGGTAGCGCTCGGGCGGGCGGATGTCGGCCTCGAACACGGCCACGCCCTGCATGCGCAGGCGCTTCTCGATGCGCAGCAGCTGGCGGTAGTGGCGGCAGTACAGGCCGAGCACCGGGCGGTGCCGGAAGTCGCTCAGCTGCAGTTCGCGCAGCTCCCAGCCACGCTCGCCGCGCAGGACGAATTCGAGCGCCTCGCGCTGCTCGGCCGGGATAAAGGCGATCGCCGGCTGCGGCGCCACGCGCACGCGGCGCGGGCCGGCATCGGTGGCCAGCCAGAAGTCGACCTCGACGCCGGCGTCCGTGTCTTGCCAGTGCCGTGTCAGCAGAAAACCCTGCCCCTCCTCCATCGCGCCATCTCCGGTATGCTGGTTCCCGCTTGCCATTGCGGCAAGCGGCCACATTATACCGGGCAGGCACCGTCAGGCATTGGCTGCGCGCCGTCCTTCCGGAGGCGCCAGCGCCGTCGCTTCGCCGGGCTGCTCGAACCGCAGCAGCTGGGTCGGATAGGCAAACGGGATGCCGAGTTCGTCGAAGCGCTCGAACAGGGAAACGTTGATCGCCTGCTGCACGTCCATGTACACGCCGTAGTCGCCGCTCTGCACGTGGTACACGGTTTCGAACTCCAGCGACGAACTGCCATAGCCCTTGAAGTGGGCGCGGTCGAAGCGCGCCAGGGCCTGGGTCTCGACCGCCTCGCGCAGCAGCGCCGGCACGGCCAGCAGCTGCGCCTTGCTTATGCCATAGGGTGTGCGGATCGTGAACACGATGCGCCGCGTCTGCATGTGCTGGTAGTTGCGGATCCGGCTTTTCAGCAAGTCGCTGTTCGAGAACACGATCTGCTCGCCGCCCAGGCTGCGAAGGCGCGTGGTCTTCAGGCCCACGTATTCCACGGTGCCGAGCACGTCGTCGACGATGATGAAGTCGCCGACCACGAAGGGCTTGTCGAGCACGATGGAGAGCGACGAGAACAGATCGCCGAGGATGTTCTGCAGCGCCAGCGCCACCGCGATGCCGCCGATACCCAGGCTGGCTACCAGGGTCGTGATGTTGACCCCGAAGTTATCGAGGATCATCAAGAGGATCACCACCCACAGCACGGTGCGCGCCACGAAGCCGAGGGCCGCGGTCGAGGTGGTGCTGGCCGCGTCCTCGGCGCTGCGGCGCAGCCGGTAGTGGTGGAACCAGCCTTTGATGCCGACGTCGCCCCAGCGCGCCGCCTGCAGCAGGAACACCGTCACCGACAGGTGCTGCAGGATGCTCTCGCTGCGCGCAGGCAGCGCCAACATCTGGGCGCCCGCATGCACGCCCATCAGGAAAATGAACAGCGGCTGGGTGCTGGACAGGATGGTGATCGCCAGGTCGTCGAGGTAGGTGTCGGTGTGCGGCGCGGTGCGCGCCAGGCGCCGCAGCAGCAGCACCTTGAAGGCATACAGCAGCACGACCACGGCAGCCAGGATGGCGGCTGCCAGCAGCCAGGCCTGCAGGTCGTTGTTCGCGAGGAGATAAGGCATGCGCGTCTCCTCAGGCCATGCCGGCCGGGCGTGACTGGGCGCCGCCGGGACCGGTGGCAAGCAGAAGATCATGCACGTGCTGGCGCGCGGGCCAGCGTCGGGATACTACAGTCATCGTCTTCGTCCTTTCAGGGCGATGTGCTCGGCGCCCTTGCGCCGACCTGGTGAGTGTGCGGACGGACCGCACAGGGCGAACACAATCGGATGCGGCGTGCAAACGCCGGCGATTGCCAGGGGATGATGCAAACGGCCTGGACCGTTGCAGCGACATGCGGACGCGGTGTCCGCGTCGACAGGACAGGATTTTACCCCCAATGGATGCATTTGGACAAATGCAAATGCCAATTGGACATTTCTAGCCAACCGCTTGCCGGCCCGTTCCCGACCCGATTTGTGCACTTTGATCTAGATCAAACCCTCGTCACGTCATACGGGGAAACTAACCATTTCAAGCGCCCGATCAAGGCAGGGAACAGTCATGATGCGTAGCAACGGCAACGATGGCCGCCTCCATGTATTCGGCAGCGCGATGCGCCACGCCCGCAAGCAGCTGTGCAGCCGCATCGCCCAGCTGGTCGTGGCGCCGCACGAGGCCTTCATCGCTGGCTGGCCGCTCCTGGTGGCCGAGGTCGAGGCCGTGTTCCGTCACGAAGAAACGCTGATGGAAGCGAGCGGCCACGGCAACCTGCAAGCCCACCTGGCCGACAATGCCCTGGCCCTGTGCGCCCTGCACCGCGTGACCCCGCGCATCGAGGATGGCGATACTGCGCTCGGCCGCGAAGCGCTGGCGGCGCTGGACGCGATCCTGTCGCTGCACCGCTTCACCGCCGACCTGGCCGTGGTCGGCAGCGGGGTGCGCCAGCGCCGGCCATCCGGCGCGGCCGCGCGCTTCACGCGCCACGACCGGGTCGCGGTCCAGATCGTCGTGCGCACGGCAAGCGGCAAGCTGCGCTAGCACAGGGAACCCGACATGTTCAAGACCATCGTCGTGCACGTCGACGACAGCCCGCAGTTCGATGCGCGCTTGCAGGCGGCGGCCTGGCTGGCGCATGCGCACGGCGCCCACCTGGTGGGCAGCGCGTCCACCGGCCTGACCTGGCCCGCCTACGCCCTGCTCACCGGCTCGATGGCGGTGGCGCCGAGCGAGGAATTCGACGCCCTGCGCGCCGGTGCACGCGCGAGTCTGGCCCGCTTTGCCGAAGGCGCGCGCCGGCTCGGCGTGGCCTCGATCGAGGAACGCCTGGTCGAGGACGAGAGTCGCGACGCCCTGCTGCTGCAGGCGCGCTATGCCGACCTGCTGGTTACCGGGCAGGACAAGCCGAACGGCGGCATCGAGCGCGCCCTGCCGCAATACCTGGCCCTGCACAGCGCGCGCCCGGTGCTGGTGGTGCCCGCCATCTATGCCGGCCAGGGCCTGGCCGACACCATCGTGGCCGGCTGGGACGGCAGCGTGCCCGCGCTGCGCGCACTCACCGCCGCGCTGCCGCTGCTGGTGCAGGCGCACACGGTGCGCCTGGCGCTGGTCAATCCCGAGCGCGAAGCCGGCCTGCACGGCGACGAGCCGGGCGCCGACATGGCGGCCTGGCTGGCGCGCCACGGCGTGAAGGTGGAAGTGGTGGTCGAGCGCACCGCGGCGGCGCCGGGCCAGGCCCTGCTCGACATCGCCGAGCGCGCCAGCCTGCTGGTGAGCGGCGCCTTCGGACACAGCCGCTACCGCGAACTGCTGCTCGGCGGCGTCACGCGCACCCTGCTCGAGCGCGCGCGGCTGCCGCTGCTGCTGGCGCATTAGTGGCGATGTGGGTAGAGAGATCGTTGGTCGTACGGTGGTGCGCGCCCATGGCGCTCAGTCCGATCCAAGCTAGGCGGCGGGCGGCGCGACCGGCGTGCGCAAGGCCTCGCCGGCGAAGTGCGTCAGCAAATTGCCGATCGCCAGCATGCCCATCGCCGTGCGCGCCTCCAGTGTGAAGCTGCCCACGTGCGGCGTCAGCACCACCTGTTCCATGGCCTTCAGGGCGGCCGGCACGCGCGGTTCGTCCTCGAATACATCGAGCGCGGCGGCGCCGAGGCGGCCCGCTTGCAGCGCGGCGACCAGCGCCACCTGGTCCACCAGCGACCCGCGCGCGATGTTCACCAGCGTGCCTTCCGGCCCCAGCGCGTCGATGACGGCGGCGTCGACCAGGTGGTGCGTGCCCGGCCCGCCCGGTGCGCACACGACCAGGTAGTCGCTCTCGCGCGCCAGGTCCAGCAGCGAGGCGCTGCGCGGATAGGCCACCTGCGCGGTGCTGCGCTGGTGGTAGCGCACCGCCATGCCGAAGCCCTCGATGCGCGTGGCCACGGCCTGGCCGATGCGTCCCAGGCCGACGATGCCGGCCACCTTGCCGCGCAAGGCACGGCTCGGCGCCAGCGGCCGTTTGTCTTCCCAGCCGCCGCTGCGCACGTAGCGGTCGAGCAAGGGCACGCGCCGCGCCGCGGCCAGCAGCAGGGCCACGGCCAGGTCGGCGACGTCGTCGGTGAGCACGTCGGGCGTGTTGGTAACCGGGATGCCGCGCGGCGCGAGGGCGCCGAAGTCGACGGCATCGACGCCGACCCCGTGCACCGCGACGATCTCGAGCCGCGGCAGGCGCGCCGCGAGCGCGGCGTCGATGCCGACGGTGCCGCTGGTAAAGACGCCACGTACCTCGGCGCCGATGCGGCCGATGTAGTCGGCACGTTCTTCCGGTGCCACGCGCGCCAGGTGATGGCAAACGAAGCGGCGTTCGAGTTCATCAGCCACCTGCGGCATCCAGCCCGAGCCCAGTACCAGTATTTCCGGACGCATCGCACCTCCCATGTCGTGATCGATACGGGAAGTATACGGGAGCGCAGGCATCCGCGCTGGACTGGCGTGCCTGCGGCGCGCCCAGGGAAGCACTGATTTATTCTGGCGCGCCGGAATCGGTCACGAAAAATGTGTCCGGCAAGGCGCAAACCGCAGCGATACCACGTGGTATCGCGAGGATTTGCAACGCCGCTGGGCGCATTTTCTCGTGGCCGAGGACGCCGCCATGAATAAATCTGTGCTTCCCTAGAGCTCGGGCCCCATCCGCAGGCGGGTGTGCGGGCTGCCTGCGCGGTCGAGCAGGTCCGCCGGTGCATTGCGCAGGCGCGCACCGGTGCGTGCCAGCCCTCTCAGCATCAGGCGCGCGGTGCCGCGCTGCGCCTTGTTGAGATGTGCCTCGCCGAGCACCCGGTGCCAGTCGGCCCGGTCGGGCGACGCGTCGACAGCGCGCGCCATCGCTTCCAGGTTGCCGAACAAATTCAGCAAGGCCAGGCGCTGGTGGTTCGGCCAGCCCGCGCCGCCGGCAGCGGGATGGAAGCAGCGGTAGATCAGCTGGCCGGCGCGCTCGCCGGAGGCGGCCAGCGCGCGGATCTGGGCGCGCGACATCGCCAGGTTCAGGCCGCCCTCCTCGTCGCGCAGGCTGATCTGGGCGATCCGGCCGCGGTAGGCGGAATACGGGAACAGCATCTCGTCGCGCCAGCTTTGCATGGTGTCGACGATCGCCATCAGGAAGCGGCCGATGGCAAAGTCCCCGCTCTCCTCGAACACTTTCCAGTAGCGGCCTCCTCCCCCCTTGTTATCCTTGGGCAGGTAGACGCGGCCGCAGGCTTCGCCGCGGCGCGTGTCGATCCGGTGCGAAGGATGCTCGGGTTTCAGGTTGATCGTGAACACAGGACGCGCCGGCAGCAACTCGTCGAAGGCTTGCAGCGGCAGGTTGCTGGTCACGCCGCCGTCTGTGAACCAGACCCGCTTGAGGGTCGCGTCAGCGCCCTGCAGATCGGTCCAGTCGAGGGCGAACATCGGCACCGCGCTGAGCAGCACAGGAAAGCTCAGGCTCATGCGCACCCCGACGATCACCGGCAGGCGCCCGTCGCGTACCAGCGGCACCAGCTGCTCGCCGGTGACTGGATGGCGGCGCGACGAGCCCGGGGCGCTGGCGCGCAGCCAGTCGATCACGTGGGCCGGGAACAGCCGCGCCCATTCGCTGGGCGCGAAGTAGAAGGTGCCGGCATTCGGGCGAAACGGCACCGCGTAGGCCGTATGCTGGCTCAGCGCCGTCGTCATCATTTCGAGGTGGATGCGCCGCTCGGGGCGCTCGCAGCCGCAGCTGGCGGCGGCGTGCACGCCGCGCGCGTCGGCGTTCCACAGGTGGCCGAAGGTCAGCGGCGTCGTGCCCTCGATCCCGCCCAGGCCGGCCAGGTAGCGCTCGAGCCAGTCGGTCAGCGCCTCGGGACGCTGCGGGCCCGCGCCGGAACCTGAGCAAACGCCGAAGTGGTTGTCGCGCACGCCGGCGGCGAGGCGCCCCAGCCAGCGCCAGGCCGCATGGCCGCCCACAGCGGCGCTGGCCACGAGCAGCGCCATCAGGGCGCGCAGCAGCACCAGCAAGGGGGCATGCAGGAACAGCGCGTGCAGCAGGACGATGCCGGCCAGCGCGGCAAAGCCGAGGGCGCCGAGCCAGTCCGCGGGCTGCGCGACGTAGATCGCCTGCGCCCGTCCGGCCGAGCGCTGCTTCGCCATCGCCGCGCGCGGCTCGCGGCCGCGCGCCGCGACCAGGCGCCAGGCGCCGCAGGCCAGGGCCGCCGGCAGGGCCGTGCAGAGTGCCGAGGCCAGGATGACAGCCGGCGCCGCGGCGGCCAGCGCATGCAGGCCGGCCACCAGCGCCAGCACGGCGAGCCCCAGCAGCCCGGGATGGACGATGTTCGCCAGCAGCAGGGCAAAGGCATTGGCCGGCCCGGGCGTGGCCATCAGCGCCAGCCCCATCTCGAAGGCCGGGCGCAACGCCGGCGCCGGCTGGAACAGGTGCAGCAGGCGGCTGCGGCCGCGCATCTGGCGCCCGAGGTAGGCCGGCAAGCGGCCCAGTTGGGCAAAGGCGTCCGGATTCGCGCCGCTCTGGCGTCCGAGTTCGGCCGCCGCCGCAGCCGCCGCCGCAATCGCCCCGGCGGAGGTGCCGCCGATATGGCGCAGGCGGTAATCGCGCGCCAGGCGCGCGACCAGCTGCGGATAGACGATGCCGCTGGTGACGCCGCCTTTCATCAAGAGGTCGCATTCGGGCATAGCCGCCGCACCCGGCGCGGGGGCGCCAGGATCGGTGCTCATGGTTCGCGGCCCAAGGCCGTCAGGATGGAGGCGGGATGGCGGCCCACCAGCTGGCGCCTGGAGGCGGGTGTGGGCAAGGGCTGAACGTACGTCATGGGATCTCATCCGGATAGACAGTGCAAGACAGCGCGCAGTGACACGACGGCAGATTGTACCTCTGCAGTCCTCCGGAAATCCCCACAATGTTCAGCGCCGGCCTGGCACCGGCTGGCCTGCTCCACACCCCTTCCCGCGTCCGAGACGCAGCGTATCGCTTCGCACTACTCCAGGTCGCGCCACCAGGCCCGCCCGGCATGCGGCTGCTTCAAATCCAGCGCCTCGCCCATCTCCGGCGTCGCCATCGCCACGCCGCACGCCGCGGCCAGTGCTGCGATGCGGTCGAAGGGCTCCTGCCAGCGGTGCAGGCCGAGGTCGAAGGTGCCGTTGTGCACCGGCAGCAGCCACTTGCCGCGCACGTCGAGGAAGGCTTGCAAGGTTTGCTCGGGCTGCATGTGGACGTCGGGCCACTGCTTGTCGTAGGCGCCGGTTTCCATCAGCGCGACGTCGAAGGGGCCGTACTTGGCGCCGATCTCCTTGAAGCCGTCGAAGTAGCCGGTGTCGCCGCTGAAGAACAGGCGCAGGTCGGCATGCAGGATTACCCAGGATGCCCACAAGGTGCTGTTGCGGTCGTTCAGGCCGCGGCCCGAGAAATGCTGGGCCGGCGTCGCCACGAAGCGCACGCCATCGACCTCGGTTTCCTGCCACCAGTCGAGCTGGCGCACCTTGCTGGCGTTAACGCCCCAGTCGAGCAGGCGCTGGCCGACGCCGAGCGGCGCCAGGAACAGCGCGGTCTTCGGCGCCAGCGCCATCACGGCGGCGTGGTCGAGGTGGTCGTAATGGTCGTGCGAGAGGATCACGGCCTTGATCGGCGGCAGGTCCTCGATGGCGATCGGCGGCGCGTGGAAGCGCGCCGGGCCGGCCCACTGCACCGGCGAGGCGCGTTTCGAGAACACCGGATCGGTGAGGTAGAACTCGCCCGCCAGCTTGACCAGCATGGTCGAGTGGCCCAAGCGGTACAGCGTGTTGTCGGGTGCGGCCAGCAGGGCCTCGCGCGTGAGCGGGCGCACCGGCACAGCCTGGCGCGGCACCGTACCCGCCGGCTTGTCGAACATGAAGGTCCACCACAGGCGCGCCATCTCGCCCACGCTGTGCTTGTGCATGGGGGCCGGGTTGCGGAACCCACCGTCGCTGAATTGCGGCGAGGCCGGATAGCCGGACGCGGCCGAGGCGAAGGAAGAATAGCTCATGATGGAAACGACTCCGAGAAGGATCAGGACGAGGACTAGGCGCATGGTTGTGACATCGATAAAAGGTACACTACACAGTGTAGTGTCGATTCTTGAGAAAGTAAACCGGTGAGTGTAAAATTGGCGGATGACCGCACCTGTCCGCCTTACCGACCGCAAGCGCCGCGCCATCCTGGATGCAGCGGCCGACCAGTTCCGTGCCCATGGCTATGAAGCCGCCAGCGTCGACGGCATCGCCGCCCTGGCCGGCGTCTCGAAGCGCACGGTCTACAACCATTTTCCGGGCAAGGAAGAACTGTTCGCGGCAACCCTGATGGACATGTTCGAGCGCGATGCGGCGCTGGTCGAGCTCGAATACAGCAGCACGCGCGGGCTGCGCGAACAGCTGGTCGACCTGATGAGCCTGAAGATGCGCACCCTGGCCGACGCCGATTTCATCGCCCTGGCGCGGGTGGCCGTGGGCGAGGCGATCCATGCGCCGGAACGCGCCCTGCCCTTGCTGACGCGCCTGGGCGAGCGCGAGGAAGGCGTGACGGCCTGGATCCGCGCCGCCCAGCTCGACGGCCGCCTGAAGCCGGGCGACCCGCTATTTGCCTCGACCATGCTGCAGGGGCAGATCAAGACTTTCGCCTTCTGGCCGCAGGTGGCGATGGGCGCGGCGCCGCTGCCCGCCGCGCAGGGCGCGCGGGTGGTGGAGGCGGCGGTGACGATGTTCCTGGCCTACTTCACGGCCGAGATTGCATCGTAAAATGGAACAGTGTTATCCAGAAGAGGGGCTTACTCGCACCTGGCGGAACAGTTAAAGTGGGATGATCAACCCTACAGAAAGAGATCCGCATGAACATCAAGCACATCGTCGCCGCCCTCGCCGCCCTGGCCGCTACCAGCGCCTTTGCCGCCGATACCTACACGATCGAGCCGAACCACACCTACCCGAGCTTCGAAGCCGACCACATGGGCGGCCTGTCGGTCTGGCGCGGCAAGTTCACCAAGACGAGCGGCAGCATCACCCTCGACCGCGCCGCCAAGACCGGCAGCGTCGACATCGTGATCGATGCCAGCACCCTGGACTTCGGCCACGCCAAGATGAACGAGCACGCCAAGGGCCCAGACATGTTCGACGTCGCCAAGTTCCCGACCGCGACCTACAAGTCGAGGTCGATCACCTTCAAGGGCAACCAGCCGGCCGAAGTGAATGGCGAGCTGACCCTGCACGGCGTGACCAAGCCGGTGAAGCTGACCATCAACCAGTTCAAGTGCATCCAGCATCCGATGTTCAAGCGCGAGGCCTGCGGCGCCGACGCCACGGCCACCTTCAACCGCAGCGACTTCGGCATCGACTACGGCGTGCAGATGGGCTTCAACCCGACCGTGAAGCTGGCGATCCAGGTCGAAGCGCTGAAGCAGTAAGCCGCACGGGCAGGCGTGGCGCCCGCAAGGGCGTCGGCGCGAAGCCATAAAAAAACCGGAGCGACTTGCTCCGGCTTTTTTTTGCCCATCAACGCGCCATCAAGACAGCATCAGCGCACCCCGGCCACCGCCAGCGCCGTCATGTTGACGATGCGGCGCACGGTCGCGCTCGGGCTCAGGATGTGCACGGCCTTGGCCGCGCCGAGCAGGATCGGGCCGACGGTGACGCCCTTGCCTGCCGCGACCTTCAGCACATTGAACAGGATGTTGGCCGCGTCCAGCGACGGCATCACCAGCAGGTTGGCGCTGCCGGCGAATCCGCCCGCCGCCTCGCCTGCCGGCTGGTACAGGCGCCGGATTTCCTCGGACAGCGCGGCGTCGCCGTGCACTTCGCCGATCAGCGCCAGCTCGGGCGCCGACTGCGCCAGCAACGCGCGCGCTTCGCGCATCTTGCGTGCCGACGGGCGCTCGGACGAGCCGAAGATCGAATGCGACAGCAAGGCCGCCTTCGGCTCCAGGCCGAAGTGGCGCAGTTCGGTCGCGGCCAGGCGCGTGATGTCGGCCAGTTCCTGGGCCGAGGGGTTGTCGTTGACGTAGGTGTCGGTAATGAACAAGGTCATCTTGTCGAGCACCAGCGCATTCATGGCGGCCAGCGCGCCGGCGCCCGGTGCGGTGCCGATCACGTCGCGCACATGTGCCAGGTGGCTGTCGTAGCTGCCCTGCATGCCGCAGATCAGCGCATCGACCGCGCTTGACTCCAGCATGCGCGTGCCTTGCAGGGTGGCGTCGCCGCTGCCGTCCGGCTCGGCCACTTCGTAGTCGACGCCGCGCGCCAGGCGCAGGCCGGCGCCCTTGATGGCTTGCTCGATGGCGGCGGCGGGGCCGACCAGCACCGGCTTGGCCAGGCCTTCGTCGACCACGGTCTGCACCGCGCGCAGGACGCGTGCGTCGGTGCCTTCGGCATAGGCGACGCGGCGTGCGACCGCCTTGGCCTTGGCGAACACCGGCTTCATGAAGAAACCGGTGTGGTAGATCATCTCGCCCAGGCGCGCGCGGTAGGCGTCCATGTCGTCGATCGGGCGCGCGGCCACGCCGGAAGCGGCGGCAGCAGCGGCGACGGCCGGCGCGATCGCGGCCATCAGGCGCGGATCGAAAGGCTTCGGGATGATGTAGTCGGGACCGAACGTCAAGTCCTGGCCGGCATAGGCTTCGGCCACGGTGTCGTTGGCCTCGGCCTCGGCCAGGCGCGCGATGGCGCCGACGCAGGCCAGCTTCATCTCGTCGGTGATGCGGGTGGCGCCGCAGTCGAGCGCGCCGCGGAAGATGTAGGGGAAGCACAGCACGTTGTTCACCTGGTTCGGGTAGTCCGAACGGCCGGTGGCGACGATGCAGTCCGGGCGCGCGGCCTTCGCCACTTCCGGACGGATCTCCGGTTCCGGATTGGCCAGGGCCAGGATCACCGGCTGCGCAGCCATGGTCTTGACCATGTCGGCGCTCAAGACGCCGGCCGTCGAGCAGCCGAGGAAGACGTCGGCGCCATCGACGATGTCGGCCAGGGTGCGGGCCGACGTGTCCTGGGCGTAGCGCGACTTGTTGGCTTCCATGTTGGCTTCGCGGCCTTGCCAGATCACGCCTTTCGAATCGACGACCCAGATGTTTTCCTGCTTCACGCCCAGGCTCACCATCATGTCGAGGCAGGCAATCGCCGCGGCGCCGGCGCCCGACGCCGCCAGCTTGATGGCGCCGATGTCCTTGCCGACGACTTTCAGGGCGTTCAGCAGGGCCGCGCTGGAGATGATCGCGGTGCCGTGCTGGTCGTCGTGGAAGACCGGGATGTTCATGCGCTCGCGCAGCTTCTTCTCGATGTAGAAGCACTCGGGCGCCTTGATGTCTTCGAGGTTGATGCCGCCCACGGTGGGCTCGAGCATGGCGATGGCGTCGACCAGTTTATCCGGGTCGTTCTCGGCCAGTTCCAGGTCGAACACGTCGACGCCGGCGAACTTCTTGAACAGGCAGCCCTTGCCTTCCATGACCGGCTTCGAGGCCAGCGGGCCGATATTGCCCAGGCCAAGCACGGCGGTGCCGTTGGTGATCACGGCCACCAGGTTGCCGCGCGAGGTGTAGTCGGCGGCGGTGGACGGGTCGGCGGCGATTTCCTCGCAGGCGTAGGCCACGCCCGGCGAGTAGGCCAGGGACAGGTCGCGCTGGTTGGACAGGGGTTTGGTGGCGACCACCTCGATCTTGCCGCGCACCGGCGAGCGGTGGTACTCGAGCGCGTCGGCGCGCAATTGGGTGTCGTCGGCGTCGCTGAAATTGCTGTTGCTGCTCATGTTTCTTCCTAAAATAATGTGGCATTCCGTTTCGAATCAACCTGCTGGGCGCCATGCCAGCACCGGCGAACACATGCGCCGCTCGGACGGTCAGCTGCGATGTTACCGCATGGGGCGATATTCGGTTTGCAAGCCTGCATTTTCGGCCACCTTGCCGCTTATTGAGGATAAACGCATCCGGAATGCAAAAAGCCCATCAACCGAAGCTGATGGGCTTTTCTTGAATTCTGGTGGGAAGTGCAAGTTTCGAACTTGCGACCCCTGCAGTGTGAATGCAGTGCTCTACCCCTGAGCTAACCTCCCTGACAACGAGGAGTATTATGCCAAAAACTTTCTCCAACGTCAAACTATCGGCGAATATTTTCTCCAAATACATTCGCCTTTCACACCCTTATCCAATCCGGCCAGCACTTGCTCGTGCTGGACCGTTTCGTCGGCATCGGCCTGGACGACGATGATCTCGCCCAGCGGCACCGCGTCGAGCAGCGCGCCGCCGCCCGTCTGCTCGACCTCGACATCCATCGACAGCGAGTTCTGGCCGCGCGTCATCGACAGGTAGACATCGGCCAGCAATTCCGAGTCGAGCAGCGCGCCGTGCAGCTTGCGGTGGGCGTTCGATACGCCATAGCGGTCGCACAGCGCGTCCAGCGAGTTGCGCTTACCCGGATGCATTTCCTTGGCCGAGACCAGGGTATCGATCACCGGACCGCAGTAGTCGACGAAAGGCTTGAGCCCGAGCCGCTGGAATTCGTGGTTCAGGAAACCCAGGTCGAAGGGCGCGTTGTGGATGATGACTTCCGCGCCCTCGATGTAGGCACGCAGTTTCTCGGCGATCTCGGCGAATTTCGGCTTGTCGCTCAGGAATTCGGTGGTCAGGCCGTGCACCGCGAGCGCGGCTTCGTCGGATTCGCGCTCGGGATTGATGTATTCGTGAAAATTGTTGCCGGTCAGGGTGCGGTTGACCAGCTCGACGCAACCGATTTCGATGATGCGGTCGCCTGTGCGTGGATTCAGGCCTGTGGTTTCGGTATCGAGAACGATCTGGCGCATGGTGCGTAGGGTGAAGTGATGAGTTGAGGCGAGGCGAGGCGAGGCGGCAGTATAACGCAAGCCGCCCCCTTCAACCCCCGGCCGTCAACGCTTGACGGTTGCCGCGCCGCGATTGGCCAGCACGTCGGCGCGCTCGTTGCCCGGATGGCCGTTGTGGCCGCGCACCCAGCGCCATTCCACGGTGTGCTGCTGCTGGGCCAGGTCGAGCGCCTTCCACAAATCGTCGTTCTTGACCGGCTCTTTCGCTGCGGTCTTCCAGCCGCGCGCCTTCCAGCCGTGGATCCATTCCGAAATACCCTTTTGCACGTACTGGCTGTCGGTATGCAGCACCACGTCGCAGGGACGGTTCAGCGTGCCCAGTGCCTCGATCACCGCCTTCAGCTCCATGCGGTTATTGGTCGTGTTCGGCTCGCCGCCGAAGATTTCCTTCTCGTGGCCATCGGCGGTCAGGAGCGCGCCCCAGCCACCGGTGCCGGGATTGCCCTTGCAGGCGCCATCGGTAAAAATTTCCACTTTGGTCATGCTGACTTTCTTTACTTTCTATTGGTTGCCGGCACCGCTTGCGGCGCCCGGCTCGACTTCTTGTTCCAGGCCGGCCCGATCAGGTGCATGCCTTTCACGCGCTTGATCGCGTGCACGATGTACACGGCGCCGAGGTAAGGCCACCAGCGCCCGCCCGCATCTTCCAGCACCTCGAAACGATCGAGCCACTTGGCCGTACGGAACGGTGGCGCATAACAGCCGAAATGGCTGCCGCCCACGCTGAGATTCAACAATTTTAACCAGTCTTTCATGCGCGGCATAGAGATGAACTCGCCCGCCGCCGGCAGGTAGCCATGGCTGCCGAGCCGCTGCAGGCCCTGGCGCATGCCCCACATGCTGGCCGGATTGAAGCCGCAGATGATGACCTGCCCTTCCGGAATCAGCACGCGCTCGACTTCGCGCAGCACCTGGTGCGGCTCGGCGGCGAACTCGAGCACGTGCGGCAGCACCACCAGGTCCAGGCTTTGCGAGGCGAAGGGCAGCTCCGCGAAATCCAGGGCCACGGCGATCTGCTTGCCGCCGGCGGCAAAGGCCAGCTCGCTGTCGGTCGAGGTACGGGTTGCCGCCTGCCATTTGTTGGGCATGCGGCTGGCGGCCAGGGCGTCGATCTGCGGCACGCCGATCTGCACCGCGTTGTAGCCGAAGATATCGGCGGTCAACTCATCCAGGCAAGCTTGCTCGAAGGCGCGCACGTAGGCGCCAGCCGGCGAAAGCAGCCATTCGTCGAGCGCTATAATGGATTTTTCGGCAAGCCCGTTATCCATGCCCATCCTCATTTGACACCATGACCGATTCCCCATCCAGCGCCGCAGGCGGCGCCCCACGCAATGATTTGAGTGTCTTGACCGTGCCCGCGTTCAAGGATAATTATCTTTGGCTGATCCACGACGGCCAGCATGCCGCCGTGGTCGATCCGGGCGACAGCGCCCCGATCCTGGCCGCCCTGGCCGAGCATGGCCTGGCCCTCACCGCCATTTTACTCACCCATCATCATGCTGACCACATCGGCGGCGTGCCAGACCTGCTGGCGCGCTTCCCGGTACCGGTGTATGGACCGCGCGGCGACGGCATCGCCGCGGTCACGCATCCGCTGTCCGAAGGCGAACGCGTGACGCTGCCGGCACTCGGCCTGGAACTCGATGTGCTGGACGTGCCCGGCCATACCCTGGGGCATATCGCCTATGTGCGGCGCACGCCTGGGCTGCACTGGCTGTTCTGCGGCGATACCCTGTTCGCCGGCGGCTGCGGCCGTTTGTTCGAAGGCACGGCGGAACAGATGGCCGCCTCGCTCGGCAAGCTGGCCGCCCTGCCCGAGGATACCGAAGTGTATTGCGCGCACGAATACACGCTGTCGAATTTACGTTTCGCCCAGACGGTCGAGCCGGGCAATGAAGCGCTGGCCCTGCGGGTAAAGGATGAGGGTGCCAAGCGCGCGCTCGACCTGCCGACGGTGCCGACCAGCATCGGGCTGGAGCGCCGCACGAATCCCTTCCTGCGCTACCGCGAGCCGGAGATCGTGGGCGAACTGGTAAAGGCCGGCAAGCTGGCCCCGGATGCGACACCGCTGCAAGCCTTTGCAGCGCTGCGCGAATGGAAGAACGTGTTCTGATACAAAGTGATCGAGCCGCCGGGCCGGCGCCGGGCGGCTCTTCACGCTCCAGGGCGGATCAGATTTCCTCGTACAGCGGCAGCGTCAGGAATTCCGCGAACTGTTCCGAGGTAGACATTTCCTCGAAGATGACGGCGGCGCGCGCATAGCTCGGGTTATCGCCGTTCGGCGCCGCTTGTTTTGCCTTGGCCAGTTCTTCCGGGATCATGGCGCGCACCATCTCGGCGGTCACCTTGCGGCCATCTTCCAGCACGCCCTTCGGCGAGCGGATCCACTGCCACACTTGTGAACGGCTGATCTCGGCGGTCGCCGCGTCTTCCATCAGGTTGTGGATCGGCACGCAGCCATTCCCGGCCAACCAGGCGCCCAGGTAGTGGATGCCGACGTTGATGTTGTAGCGCAGGCCCTCTTCGGTGATCGGCGCTTCGGGCTTGAAGTCGAGCAGTTCCGCGGCCGTGACTTCCACGTCCGGACGCTGCTTGTCGATCTGGTTCGGCTTGTCGCCCAGCACCTTGGTGAATTCCGTCATCGCCAGTTCGACCAGTCCCGGGTGGGCGACCCAGCCGCCGTCATAGCCATCGCTCGCGTCGCGCGCCTTGTCGTTGCGCACGCCCGCCATGGCGGTATCGTTCTTGACCGGATCGTTCTTGATCGGGATCAGCGCCGCCATGCCGCCGATCGCCGGTGCGCCGCGCTTGTGGCAGGTTTTCAGCAGCAGCAAGGCGTAGGCGCGCATGAAGGGCGAGGTCATCGTCACCTTCGGGCGGTCGGCCAGGCAGAAATCCTTGTCCAGCTTGAACTTCTTGATGCAGGAGAAGATGTAGTCCCAGCGGCCCGCATTCAGGCCGGCGCTGTGTTCCCGCAGCTCGTACAAGATTTCGTCCATTTCGAAGGCGGCCAGGATGGTCTCGATCAGTACGGTCGCCTTGATGGTGCCGCGCGGCAGGCCAAGCGCTTCCTGGGTGGCGATGAAGATGTCGTTCCACAAGCGCGCTTCCAGGTGCGATTCCATCTTCGGCAGGTAGAAGTAAGGACCGGCGCCGCGCGCCAGCTGCTCCTTGGCGTTGTGGAACATGAACAGGGCAAAGTCGAAGATGCCGCCTGAAATGCGCTTGCCGTCGACCAGCACGTGCTTTTCGTCCAGGTGCCAGCCACGCGGGCGCACCACCAGGGTCGCCACCTTGTCGTTCAATTTGTAGGACTTGCCGTTCTGCTCCAGCGAAATGCTGCGGCGCACGGCGTCGCGCATATTGATTTGGCCGGTGATCTGGTTATGCCAATTCGGCGCATTCGAATCCTCGAAGTCGGTCATGTAACTGTCAGCGCCCGAGTTCAGGGCGTTGATCACCATCTTGCGCTCGACCGGGCCGGTGATTTCCACGCGGCGGCAGGCGAGTGCCTGGGGAATCGGATCGATCTTCCAGTCGCCGGCGCGGATGTGCGCGGTCTCGGGCAGGAAGTCAGGGCGCTCGCCGGCGTCCAGACGCTTGGCGCGCTCGACGCGGGCGGCCAGCAATTCCTGGCGGCGCGGCTCGAACTGGCGCGTCAGCTGGGCGACCAATTGCAGGGCTTCCGGGGTCAGGATCTGTTCGTAGCCGGGCTCGATGGTGGCGCGGATGTCCATGCCGGATGGGGTGGCGATGCTCATGCTGGTGCTCCTCGGAGGGTTTGAATACGTTGGCGGCCAAGCAGGCTTGGCGTTTGTCATAGCGTCAAGTATAGTCAACTCGAAGTCATCAAACGATACATTTATTCATATCATCTGTGCGTTTTTGTCATAGATAAACGAGGGGCGGCATGGGCAAGTTCAGGGAAATATCGACTTTCGTCGAGGTCGTGGCGCGCGGCAGTCTGTCGGCCGCGGCCAGGGCCGAAGGAATCGCCCCGGCGATGATCGGCCGGCGCCTCGACGCCCTGGAAGCGCGCCTGGGCGTCAAGCTGCTGCAGCGCACCACGAGGCGCCTGGCCCTCACCGACGAGGGCGCGGCTTTCCTGGAGGATTGCCAGCGCATCCTGGCCGAGCTCGAGGAAGCGGAAAGCGCGGTGTCCGAGCGCAGCGCGCATGCGACCGGGCATTTGCTGGTATCGGCCCCGGCCGGCTTCGGGCGCCAGCACGTGGCGCCGCTGCTGCCCTCCTTCCTGGCCGAGCACCAGGATCTCACCGTCAACCTGAACCTGAACGACCGTGTGGTCGACGTGGTTGGCGAAGGCGTCGACGTGGCGATCCGCATCGCCAGCCTGGGCGACTCGAGCCTGGTAGGCGTCAAGTTGGCCGACAACCAGCGCGTGGTGGTGGCCGCGCCGGCCTACCTGAAGCGCCACGGCACGCCGCGCAAGCCGGCCGACCTGGCGCGCCACAATTGCCTGGCGATCAGCAGCGAAGGCAGCCAGCGCGGCTGGACCTTTCGCGAAGGCGCCAGGACGGTGACCCTGAAAGTGGCCGGCAACATGGTCTGCAACGACGGCGCCGTGCTGCACGAATGGGCGCTGGGCGGGCGCGGCTTGGCCTGGCGCTCGATGTGGGAAGTGGCGGCCCAGCTCGAGGCGGGCCAGCTGGTAACGGTGCTCGACGAGTTCGCCGCGCCGGGCAATGACATTTACGCCGTGTTTGCCCAACGCCGTCACCTGCCGCTGCGGGTACGCGTTTTCGTCGATTTTTTGCGCCGGACCTATGCCCAGCCGGATTACTGGCGGCGCTAATACGCGGAAAATCTGGCGGAATTAACGGAACACGCCGCTGTTCCAATACTGCGGACGAAAAAAAATCCTCGGCAAGCCGAGGATTTTTCATCGTGATACAGCGGCTGAAATTACAGCGGCTGGATGTTCGATGCTTGTTTGCCCTTAGGACCCGAGGTCACGTCGAACGAGACGCGCTGGTTCTCTTGCAGGGACTTGAAGCCTTGGCTCTGGATAGCCGAGAAGTGCGCGAACAGATCTTCGCCGCCTTCATCAGGGGTGATGAAGCCGAAGCCCTTCGAGTCATTGAACCATTTAACGATGCCAGTTGCCATTACAATTTCCTATTTCAGTTAAGTGGGCTTGCGCCCGTTTATGATCGTTTGAAGAAGCAAGAAAGAAATGACAGACAGACTGCACTACTAGCTCGAACCCAACGATCCCGTAT
>Ga0308160_10000502_pt1 | contig 73179 bp, 76 predicted proteins | sample PhyFR1_FD_201036 | JGI IMG/M metagenome (GOLD analysis project Ga0308160, IMG submission 201036) | Phyllosphere microbial communities from UC Gill Tract Community Farm, Albany, California, United States - DLSLF.R1 | ecosystem: Host-associated > Plants > Phyllosphere > Unclassified | place: USA... | reverse complement strand
GACTATTTAAAAAATTTGGTTTCTAAGTGCGAAGAAGTGGGAATTCTAGTTTTTAAAAATAGCATGGTAAAAAACGCAACAAAAAAACCCCTCAATACCGAAGAGTTTAGGGGATTTGTTTTAATTGATAAATATGCACCTGTAATTTTTCTAAATAGTCAGGATGTTCCATCTGCATTAATTTTTACTTTGGCCCATGAATTAGCACACATATGGTTAGGTGAATCTGGAGTAGATGATTTGGATTTTTATGGAAATGATCCAAATGAAGTATTTTGCAACAGAATTGCCGCAGAAGTATTAATAACCAAGAAAGAATTTTATGACTATTGGTATTCAACTGAAGGTAATTTAATAGCTATTGCCAATATTTTTTGTGTTAGTAAATTAATGGTGGCAAGATTAGCTCTAACTCATGGCTTTATTGGTACATTTGATTATCAACTCATCCAAAGAGAGGAATATGAGGCATATAAGAACATACCTAAAAAAGATGGAAGCCCAAACTTTGTAAATTTGATTCCAGGAAGAAATAGCTATCTTTTGACTAAAACAATTGTAAATCAGGCTTTATCTGGAAAAATACTATTAAGGGATGCTGGAAAGTTATTAAATGCAAGCCCACAGAATATCATGAAAATTAGTGGTGTTATTTAATGCATATAAAGTACCTGCTTGATACTAATATTTTTATTCAATCTCACAATCTTTCTTATCATCCATCTTTTTGCAATGGATTTTGGGATTGGTTGATCGGTGGATATCATGCAGATATGTTTTATAGTATTGATAAAGTATTTGATGAAATGATTAAGCCGCCAACATCTTTAGATGAGTTATCACAACTCCTAAGAAGCCAATCAATTCCTCAGAATATGTTCGTAAAAAGTTTATCAGATCAAAAAGTTGCTGTTGAGTATAAAAAATTAATGAATTGGGCTTTTTCCAGTCCCCATTTTTTACCTAAAGCAAAAACTGAATTTGCTAAACCTGATAGCGCTGATGCTCATTTAATTGCAACAGCTATGGCTTATGATTATGTGATAGTCACTGAGGAGCTTTCCAATCCTGCTGCTAAATCAAGAATTCTCATTCCAGATGCTGCTGCTCACTTTGGAGTTAGTTGTATAACTATGCCTTCATTACTTAGAAAGCATGCCCACAATAACTTCACTTTAAAATAATAGAATTCTATGTTTTGTTAAAAAAATATAAACCTCCTCCGGGAGGTTTTTAATATCTAAATAAGCTCCTAATGCTTACGTATTGATGGAATTAGTTTATTTAGCTCTAAAAAAGCCCTCTATTTGAGGGCTTTAATTTATTCATTAGAGCTGTTGTTCTTTTGCTCTTGTTCATGCTGATATTCAATCGCAGCCTGCTGTGCTTCCGTTGCTGCCGCAGCTTCTGGTGGAATCTCTTCTGCAATAGCTGCTGTACCAATGAATCCGAATAAAGTTAGTAATAGAATTTGCGAATACCTTTTCATTTGAATTTTCTCTACGTTTCTAATACTTAAATTTAGTGTAGTGGGTAAAATCACCTGATTAAGTATTAACTATGTCTGAGTATGTAAAATGATCAAGGGTTATGAATAACTCTTAGGCGATTTAGGTAAGTTCATTTTTCTAATGAATATTTTAGTTAATTTAGTTAAAGATTGGTTATTTAAAAAGATTGATAAATAACCTAATTCAGATATAAATGAAGCTTGTACTTCAAGGTAGGAGGTATTTTGGATAAGATTATAATCTTGGTACTTTTGACTTTAGTTACCACTATGGCCTATTCGCATAGCGGCAGAACAGCAAGCGATGGGTGTCACAAGGAAAGTAGAACGGGCGAAAGACATTGTCATTAATTAAATCAAAAGCACCATATGGTGCTTTTTTAATACCTGAAATTTATACCCGAGATTCCATCATGAATGATTTTTTCTTAGCAACAAATCGAAGTATTACGCTTGATGACATTGAAGTTCGCCAGATACAAATGAAAGACTTTGATATTTGGGCTACACATGCAGAAGCAATTAAAAACTTCATTAAAGATAGAGATTATTCAGATGAGATTTTGACAGAGCTATTTAAGGCTCATGGTGTGCAGGTCATTTCAGTAATTACATGTGTAACTGATCTGGATGATGAATCACTCTTTAAACTCGCCACTGATGAGCAAAAGTTTAAACAACTACTTAAAGCGGTTCTAAGTGTAAACCATGCTTATTTTAAATATGAAAAGCCAAAACATACAGCGAAGAAACAAGCCATAGAGTCTACTTGGTTCGACTCATTCCAGTACTTAATCAGCGCTGGCCATCGTCACGAAGACATTATGAATATGACTTATGGTGCATTTGATCAGTACTTAAAATCAGCTCAAAAAGATCATAAAAATAAACTGCAGTATTTATCGAGTGTGATCCGGTCAGCCCATCATGCCAATACCAAAGAATTCAAAAAGTTCTTTGAGGGGCTAAAGGAATAAGATGCAGGTGACTTTTACCAAATGATTAGATATTCTCTTTGAAAACGGGGATATAAAATCATGAAAAAAGTTATTTTAGCGATGCTATTGACAGTATGCTCATCTGCATATGCTGTAAGTACTGATTCAGTTCGGGGTAGTACTGGTTTTGTAGAGCGCGGTAATTCATACGGCAAAATGATTGATGTTCTTGGCAATCCAGACTCTTCATACAGTCACATCATTCATGACCGCAATGGTTGGCCACACAAAGCAATCACTTATTCTTATTCGCTCAATAATGTGAAGTACGAAATAACAGTCGTTGATGGCGCTGTTTATAGCATTAACTGGGAGCGGTGATTGTAGTTAAAGAACACCTAACGTATTTATATGAATTGATAAACAAGTATTCTGTAAGTATTATGTGATTGTTTTCACAATAAATTAGAGGGTTATATGGGAAGCTATATTGAAGAAAACTTGGCAAGAGATGAAAGAATCATCATAAAAGCACAGGTAACATGGCTGTCTCAATTTTGGTATTTATTTTTTGGTGTGCTTTTAATTCTTTCGGGTATTGGACAAAAAGGCGCATTTGGGCCAATACTAATCGGTTTAATTCTTATTGCTATTGCTGCGGTTCATGTGCTTACAACTGAATTAGCACTTACCAACCGTCGAATTATTGCAAAATCCGGCCTAATTCGTCGAAACACTATCGAATTAAAGGTAAATCGCGTTGAGAGCTTAGGGGTAAACCAAGGTGTGTTGGGGCGAATTCTTAATTTTGGTTCAATTGTTGTAAAGGGGACTGGTGGTTCACATGCGCCAATTCCTTACATTGCTCGTCCAATGGAATTCAGACAGCAAGTAAATAATTTTCTTGATGAGTTAGATGATGCTGATAAAAAGGTATCGTAAGTCAAAAGCACCTTAGGGTGCTTTTTTAATACCACTCCTAACCACCGAAAGGTGGTTTTTTATGCCCATAATTTTACCCGCCATTGAGCGGGTTTTTTATTGCTCGGAGAAAACCAGATGGCAGGGAATTTAGACTTTCGATTAAACCTGTTGGCAAATACCACTGGTCTACAACAGGGCATGGACGGTGCTAGATTTGCGCTTAACGCTTTAGCTGGTGCTATGGCTGCTTTGGGTGTTGGCTTGGGTATTCGTGAATTAGCCCAAGCAGCCGATTCATACACAAATCTTTCAGCACGAATCAATATCGCTACTCGTGATGGTGGTGACTTCACATCTGCAATGGCTGGTGTGCATCAGGTAGCACTAGCAACAAATTCAAGTCTTGATGCTACAGGTAGTCTATTTACGCGACTTAATACAGTCGGTAAAGAAATGGGGATGACGCAGCAAAATACGCTCGACCTAACCAAAACAATTAATCAGGCGATTCAAACAAGCGGTGGTACGGCAGAAGCAAGCGAAGCTGCAATCACTCAGCTGATCCAAGCCATGCAAGGTGGTGTTCTTCGTGGTGAGGAGTTTAACTCCATCATGGAAAATGGTTATGGTGTCGCTGAAGCCTTAGCAAAAGGATTGGGGGTAACTACCGGTGAACTTCGTAAGATGGCTGAAAATGGGGAGTTAAGTGCAGAACGTGTCTATAGGGCCTTATTAAGTCAAAAGGATGCTGTTCAACAAACTTACGATAGCTTTCCACTTACAGTTAGTAACGCATTACAGAAGATTGCCACATCATGGCAAATTCTTATTGGCGAGATGGACCAGGCTAATGGTGCATCTGCAACCGTGGCAAATGCTTTATCAGTCATTGCTGATAATCTAGGCATTTTAAAAGTATTCTTTGATGATGTTGCCGCCGGGGTTGTTTGGTTTCAGGATAAATTATCCGAGATTGATCCATCTATAATTGAGTCAATAGGAAACACTTTATCAGATGTGTATGACACTGTTAAAAGTTTAATTTCCAATTTGGCTGGCATCGCAGAAACCGCATGGAGTGCTTTTACATCGACTCTGGACGCTATTGCCCCTTTATTTAATGCGATTCTAAATGGTAAAGAGGAAGTAAGTGGATTAACGACATTATTTAATGTTTTTAAGATCGCTCTAGGCGTAGTTTCAGATGCAGCTACAGGTCTAAATATTGCATTTAAATTGCTTCTTGCTGGAATTCAATTTATTTCAGGTGGTATTTATTCACTTAGTGCGTCAGTACTTGATTTTCTCGGATTTGATGACTTGGCTGCACAAGCGCAAAATGCATCTGATGCGTTATTCAGACAGGCTGAAAAGAATGCATCTGAGGCAAATAGGTTGGCTTTGGAAAGTAAATCTGCTACCCGTGAAGCCATTAAAGATATTACTCAAACAGAGGAAGAAGCCAATCAGGAAAGGGTGGCTAATTCCCAGAAAACACTTGAAGAATTAAAAGCCCAAGAGGAAAAGCATAAAGCTGATTATAAGGCTATCAGTGATGAGCGTATTAAGCTTGAGCAACAGCTTTTTGAGGCGCGTAAATCTGGCAACCAAGCTGCGATTGATTTAGCTGTAAAGGGTCTTGCTGATTTAGATGCTAAGGAAAAGGCTTATCAGGCTGAAAGTAAAAAAATCACGGATGATAAGATTAAAGCTGCTCAAGAATGGGTAAATGCTCAACTTGTGGCAGCAGATGGGACTCAAAAAGCAGCTGATGCAGCTACTCAGAAAACCTTACAGACTACTCTCGCTGCTCAAGGCTTAAAGCTTGAATTTGATGCCACTGGTAAAGCTATTGTAAAAGCCATGGATGACGGTGCAAAAGCAACCGAAAACCAAGGTAATGCTACAGATAAAGCTCGAAAAGCTGCTGCTGCATTAGGGCTGGATTTGGATGTTTCTTTAAATAGGGTTTCAGAGAAATTTAAAGCAGGTGAAACCAATGTTAATAGTTTTGTTGCTGGTTTAGAGGGCTTAGGGGTTACAGGTAAGCAGGCGGGTGAAGTAACTTATGAAGCTTGGCAAAAGTGGACTGAAGAGGCTAAAAGCCAAGCCGAAATTGATCTAGCAAAGAAGGGGTTGGTTGAGTTCGGTAATCAAGGTGTCTTTTCTGCCAAACAGGTTGAAATGGGGATGCGCTATCTTGATGAAGTGAATGGCAAGCTACCTAAAAATATTTCTGAGGTTGAAAAAGCTTACAGACTGCTTGGCATAACATCTCGTGAAGAAGCCGGGAAAATGGCTGATGCACAAATGAAAGCGTTCAATGTGATGCAAAATAGTGGGACAGCATCTGCTGAGCAAATCAAACAAGCATTAATTAACATGGCGGATAAAATTTATGCTTCTGGGGATGCAGTTAAAATTGCTTTGTATGAGTCGAAATTAGGAGCGAGTGGTTTAGCTACACAGGTAGATGAAACTGGCAAAAAGTCAGTTAAGGCTATGTCTGATATTGAGCAGTCGATTCATCGTACTCGCAGTGCTACAGACGGTGCAAAAGATGGCTTTAGAAGTCTTGGTCAGGTGGCACGTGAAGAAGCCCAAAGCGTTAAATCGGAATGGGAGCAGGCAATTGATGCAGCTCAAGCTTCAACCGATAAGTTTAGAGCTGAAATGAAACGCCAAGGCGAATCATTAAGCAAAGGGATTTATGACTACAGTTCATACAGCAAAGCTGATGTTTTATCGCAGCTTAAAAGTAAGGGTTATAGTGATAAAGAGGCCGAAAAACTAGCGGGCTCAATCTGGTCTGAAGCAATGTCAGCAGATCGTGCTGCTAAAGAGCAAGGATTGGGCAAGGATGGAAGTCTCGCGGTCAAAGCATTAATTAATGCTGAGTACAACAATGCAGCCTCCAAAGGCTTAACCACTCAGCATGGTACAAACAAAATTAATGAGCTAATGCGTCAAATGACTGCCAGTAATCTTGTGTCTACAGGTCCTTCAACCAAGCCAGTAGATGTAAATAGCCTTGCACCTAATGTCAGTACACCGATTGCAAGCCCAACTACAACCAATGCATCCAAAGACGTTAATTACAACATTAGCTTTGGTGGTCAAACACTTTCATTGTCGGGTTCAGCAGAACAGGAATCAGCAATGAATCAACTAATCAAACAACTTAAAACACAGGCGAAATCAACATGAAGCTCGTTCGCTTAGCAACATCAGAAACCGTCCCATTAGAGGACGGTTTTTTATGGCCTGATGAATTTTCATGGAAGGCTATTGAGCAGAATCAAGCCTACGCCATGGATGGCACTTTGCAGATTCAGGAAGGCAAAAAGAAGTCTGGACGGCCTATCACTTTGCAACCGGCTGATACAGGTATGGGTTGGATCAAGCTGCGTGAATTACGGACTGTTTTAGAGTGGTCCAAGTTGCAGAATGAAAATTTTAAACTGCAGTTTGAGCAGCCTCATGACAACCGCCAATTCACCGTCAAATTTAATCACCAGGATGGCGCTTTAGAAGCGGATCCAGTGAAAGGAATTCCAGCGGTATCACTGGATGATTATTACAACGTGACCTTACGCTTTACGGAGTTAAACGATGGCGATTGAAACCAAAGATTTAGTGATTTACAAGTCTGAACGCTTGACTGACAACACGGATGGTGGCGGTAAATATTCTGGCGTTGTGGTTCAGGATGGTATCAGTAATAACCTATTCAATGATGTGTCAGAGATGGACCGAACCATGGGCGATGTATCCATGCGCAAGGTTTTCCCAGCTGTCACCACAGAAGATACTGATCTACTCATGGGTGCAACGGTGTTTGTATCTGAGTTGCCAGAAGATCCAAACGTATCAGCATTGCTATTCAGCACAAAAAATTGGAATGATGAGCGTCAGTCTGCCCAAAACCGGGTAGAAAATTACTTAGCCAAAGGTGGTCAGATCGCCGGTACGCCACTTGATACTCATTGGCAGGGAATGTCTTCACTTCAGGTGGCTATGTTTCCACAAGAGACCGAGTCATCGGTAGGGGACACTATTGTTTTGGTGAGCGATGAAGGTAAAGTTTTAGAGCGTGAACAATATCTGCGAATCACTAAAGTTGAGACACGTACTGCAATCATGGTAGTGGATAGTAAAAGTGTGGAATATAAAATAGCCACCTATTCCTTAAATGATGCCTTGGAAGTTGATTTTGTGGGTCTTTCAGCACGCCAGTGGTACAACGGTGAAAAATCTAAAACGATTATCCGCGATACCATTGTTGCTGACACTGGCCTGTATTATTCATCTACTGCATTGGCCTCTGATGCGGATGTGGGTGAATTCACAGTGAATGCCAAAAGCATTTTTGCACAGCTGATCCCATCTGCTCAGACAGAGACCCCGATCATTGATGTCAATGCTGCCGGTGAAAGTGTGGTGCTGGTTTCTGGCAATAACGGAACCATTACGGTTAATTATCCTAATATGGTGGTTGGGGTTAGCCAAAACTTGTATATCGGCTCAGCGGTGATTCCATCAAGTGTGGCTTTCGCATTGCAAGGGCAACAGATTACGGATCAGGGTGGATTACTTAAAAATACCCAAGGCACTCAAGTTGGAACGATTGATTATCAGCGCGGTTTGATTCAATGGACTGCAGCAGCGCCAGCCGGAACTTTGAGTCTGAATATTACATTCAAGCCGGCAGCTGCACCGAATCAGTATTACCAAAGCCATGCTATTCCAGTGACTCAGAATAATCAAAGTACCAATTGGACCGGGGTTTTGATTCCGATTCCAGCACCGGGTGCATTGTCGATTTCTTACATGTCACAAGGTAAGTTTTACGAACTTAAAGATGATGGCTCAGGCCAGTTAAAAGCTGCAAGTCCATCTTTTGGTTCCGGGATGATCAACTATGAAACTGGTTCGTGGCTTTTAACGACTGGTGCATTGCCGGATGTGGATACACCGATTCTGCTGCAATGGGGTACACCGATTGTCACTTTCGTGCGCTCTAATTTAACTGTTGAAAAAGCTGCGTTTGATTTTGATTTAGGCCGATCAGGCGTTCTACCGGGTATCACGATTAACTGGATGCTTGAAGGTGAAGCGAAAACAGCAACCTCTAATGCGCAGGGTAAGTTTACTGGTGATGCTACAGGTGAAATCAACTATGCAACCGGTATTGGCAAGATCATTCCAAACAAGTTGCCACAGAAAGGCACAGTTTTCTCTGTGATCTATAACTATGGATCCTCACTTGAACAAACCAAGATGGATGTTACCCCTGCAAATCAAAAGCTGACCTTTACCATTGGTACTGGACCAGCAATTCAGCCAAATAGTGTTGAGTTAAAAATTCCACTTCAAAGCAGTGAGGGGATTACAGGGTCTGTAACCCTGACAGATGTGCCGGTGAATGCAACTATGGGTAATCTAGTGAATAGCCGCGGTCAAGTACAAGGCACCATTATCTATACCACTGGCGCAGTTGAAGTCACACCAAAAAGTACAGCGAGCAGATTTGTGCAAACCTTTACACCTATGGCTACCTATGCGGCTGCCTAGCGAGGAAATATGTCTTTTTATTCTCCACAAACTTCAGACATTCAAGGTCAGCAGGTTGAATTAAAAGCCCTTAATGCTGTTGATGTTCAAGTGAAATACCGCGATACATCAGGCTCAAACTCAGCAACGCATACAGTGACAGCTAACAAGCTCAAGCTGGATTTATCTTCTGGCTTTGATGAGCAGATTTTGACAGGATCAGCTCGCTTCAAAGTGGGCGCTGATACCTTTCTGGATCGTACCGGCTTGCTGTATCGTAATGTGAATCCGGCTAATAACAGCGGGATTCAGTCGGGTGTGATCCAGTATGGTACCGGGATTGTTGAAATCGACTCATGGACACCCAATGCAGATAACACAATTACCCTGGAATCCTTAACCACCACAACCGACTTATTACCAGTCAATAAGATCAGTTTTAGAACACCAATCATGCCGATCCGCCCACAATCTTTAACAGTAGTGGTGGGAACACTTGAATATGGTCAGCTTACATTGACAGCTGATGAAAATGGCGTAATTGAAACCAGTCGGGCGCATGGACAGGTGAACTGGGAAAACGGTTTTGTCACGATTTACTTCTACATCAAAACCAAAATTACTGAAGCCAACCGTACTGAAATTGAAGCAAATAACTGGTATGACCCATTACTGGAATATCAGGAAGCCGCTGATACCTATATCAACATTCCGGTATGGGTCGATGCTTCATCGGTACGCTATAACGCAGTGGCTTATACCTATATTCCGCTAGATTCAGAAATCTTGGGACTGTCTGCTACTCGATTGCCGATTGATGGCCGGGTGCCGATTTTCCGTATTGGTGGTATCGGGATTGTCAGTTCAAGTAAAAACCAAGAACTACCAAGTGCGATTGCAGGTACAACCTACGACTTGGGCGATCAGCGCATTTCGTGGGCCGAGCTTGAAGATGCCAACGGTACTAAGGTTTCGGTTGATTTGTACACAGTGGATTACGACTATGGCAAGGTGACGCTGGGCGGTGATTTTGTACTGGGTAATCTGGTTGCACCTCTAACAATGAAATATCGCTATCAGGATATGGGTCTGATCCGCGATGTGCAAATCAATGGTCAGCTGACATTCACAAAGCCTCTAACCCATAACTATGATGCAGCTGATACGATTGTTGGATCTGCTTTAGTGATTGGTGATATGCAAGCTCGATATACACGCAAGTTTGTGCAGGGTTCGTGGAGCAATGCGTGGAGCGATGAACCAAGCTCAAGCATTTTAGCTAATTACAATGATTCACTCTATCCACTCCAGGTGTCAAATAAAGGTGCTATTCAAGAACGCTGGGCATTAATCTTTACCGATGCACAATCGTTTCGATGCATTGGTGAATATTCTGGCCAGATTGGCACTGGTATCACCAATGCAGACTACGCACCGATCAACCCGGTCACCGGTGTTCCGTATTTCATCATCAAGAAGGAAGGATGGGGTGCAGGTTGGGCAAACGGTAACGTCTTGCGCTTCAATACAGTGGCTGCAAACTTTCCGGTCTGGGTGATTCGTACTGTGAAGCAATCCGAGCCAGCAGTATTGTCAGACCAGTTCCAGATCATGCTCCGTGGTGACATTGATCGCGTTGTTTAAAATTTAAATCAGATATGACCGCTTTATGCGGTCTTTTTTATGAGTATATAAAATGGCGACAGATGTAGATGTGCAATATTTTAGCCACTTGAATGGCTTGACGCTTGGTAATAACTGGGGTGATTTAATTAGACTGCTTGATAAAGCCCTGGTTACAGGGATTGATTTTACTCAAATCACAGCAGCATCAATTGATGAGCAAGGTGATGTACATATCACCTTGTATTCTGCGCATAATGCAATGCTGTTTCAGGTGGTTGAGCTGTCTGGTTTTACTCCAACTCCTCTTAATCAAAAATACCGCATTAAAGGTGTGCCAAATTCAACACAGCTTATTTTAAAGCCTAAAGCAGATATTGTTGAGCACTCAATTACCACAATTGGTGCAGGCAAACTTGCAAGCCTCGGTTATGACATTATTTTTCGTGATGTAGGTGATGTTAAGCGCGTGTATCGTGCTAAAAACCCAACTGCGCAGCATCCGTTTATTCGCGTTGATGAAAGCCAAACAAGTCCAGATGGTACAACAGGTGTATATACATCAACTTATGCAAAATTTGCCATGATCGGCTTACTTGAGCACATGGAACATATTGATGACTATGAAAATCCCAACGTGTTGCAATTGCCTTTTGACCCGCCTGATCCCGCGAAAAATTGGAAAATTACAGGGACAGGTACAGCATGTGTGAGAGGGTGGTCGAAGTGGTATTGGGCACACGCAAGTTTGTCAGGTGCCTCAAGTGGTGTAACAGAATCCGCGTCGCCAGAAAACGCTAATAGATCATTCCTACTGGTTGGAGACAAAGACGCATTTTATATCCAAAGACCACACTCGTCAGACACCTCCTACATGTATTTGAGCGGTGTCGGTCTTTTTGATTCCGCTTTAAAATCCGATATTGTGCCAAATTGGTTCTTAATGACGTTCTTGCGAACCCGCACTGCTGGGGCTAACGAAGGATTCAGGGATTATGAGGGCGCACTGCCTTTGCACAACACAGAGTCCGCTGCTAGATTTTTTTGCTGTAATCATCAGGAGGTTAATCGGATAATCGCCCAAGTTTCAGCAAAACCTATACTTTCAGATTACGAGTCAGGCTTCAAAGGGACGTACCCCGGTACAGATATGCCGGCGCTGCAAATCCCATTCTCTGATACCACTAATAAGCTTCGTGGCACACTAAAGCACGTGAATTATTTTGGCAAAAACCTTAGATCAGCATCGAGAACACCAACGCCTGAGATCAGTGGGCAGAGCATGTATGTGTATTTCCCGGCTTCACAATATGGATTTGCAGTGTTTTACCTGGGGGAGCTTGAATGAAGCCAGTTTTATTTAAAGTACGGAAATCCTCAAGTGCCTTGCAAGCTATAAGCACTGGGCCGATAGTTGCCAAAATCATAGGATCAACCAAGAAGCTTGGTCAGCGCTATCAAGATGCAATGGTTGTGCTTTACAACAAGGCCAATCTACAACCTATAGGTGTGAAAAAACCAGATGAAAATGGCAATTATCAATTCTCTGGATTAAATACAGACTTAAAGACCTTCATTGCAGCTTTTGATCAGAAGCAGCAATTCAATGCAGTCATTCAAGATAATGTGGTGCCAAAATGACAGTAAAAGTTTCCAAACCAGCACAGATTTTAGCTCTACAGGCTCATGCTAGTTTTTTAGATGGTGGTAGTGGGTCTGCATATTTTGTTTACTACTCCAATACAAAGCCCTCAAGCCTGGAAATTAGTGCAGATCCATCCAGCTCAATTTGCACACTAGCATTGCCAAAGCCTTGTACAAAACAGATGCTTATTGATGGTATTGAGCTTTATCCGACCGAAACAGCACTTGCCACCAAAGCGGGGGTGGTGACCTGGGCGCGATTATATAATGGCAATAATGAGCCTTATGCAGATTTTTCGATTGGCACATCAGATGCAGATATTGTGTTAAATAGTGCTGATATTGCGCTAGGCTCAAGCCAAAAAATCGACAGTATTTTTCTAAAAATAATTTAGGTGAGTTATGGCAGGAATCACGCTTGAATTCTCTCAACATGGGGATTTTGATAGTTTTGATGTAATTCGTTCACCAGCATCAATGTTAGGTTTGGCAAGCAATGAATTACCCAGCCCAATAGCAACAGGCTTGTTAACCATGCATTACATAGACACTGCAATTACCGAAGGTGCGACGTATTACTACAAATGTAGAGTGTGGCGCGGTAGTGAATTTTTATTAAGTGATGAGATATCAATAAAAGCATCAACCACTAATGATGAATACGCTAATTTAGTGCAGTTATACATGCCATTACAAAAAGATTTTTCACAAGTGATAGGAAATACAACACTTGTAGTAACTGGTAATAATAACTCATTTCAGTCAACTGGTGGCTTTGCCGGAGATGGTTTTTATAGAGCTGGTGGTGCGTCCTATGTCGATTTCGGTATGGCCGCATTTTTTAGTGGTAAAACACCGTTTTGTATTGAATTTTATGCGAGATCAAATGGTTCAGGTACCGATGGTGTAGCGTCATTAGCAGCAACAAAAGGCTCTGATTATTCTCTTGTGACATTAACGTCAGAATCATGGTTTATTTCAAGAAACAACAATGATTGGACGCATCTATTTCTAAACACAGGTGCTATTCGCAATACGTGGAATCACTATGCACTTACATACGACGGTGTGAATTTAAGAAGGTTTTTAAATGGGAATCTGGTCGGAATAATCTCTGAACCAGTTGGATTTACTCAAGCTAAGAATCTTGGGATTCTTGGAAAAAAATCAAATGATTTAAATCATCCGGCAGCTAATGATTTTCAGCATTTAAGACTAACAAAAGGGGTTCCGCGCTACATCGATTCTTTTGTACCTCCTGCTGTATTTAATTATTAAGAGCTATTGGTATGAGCAATAAATACAAACCTTTTAATTTAAAAGCTCATTACTCATTAGAACCGTCTGTATCACAACTAACCGCACCTTTTGGGTTGAGTGCCAAATTTAATTCTGATATTCAGTCGCCCACTAAATTGAATGCAACGATTGATACAGGCATTAATGCTATTGCACATGGCACAAACACTACCATTGTGATAAATCATGGCGTGCTAAATGTTAGTGTTGATACAAGCATTCAAGCAGTGATTCACGGTACTAATTTTGAGCTGGTGGATAATCGTGGCAGCCTAGTTGCTCAAATCAATTCAGTGATTAATGCAAGTTGTGAAGGGTTGAATGATATTAACCATATTGTTGGTGTGTCACTACTTATAGTGACGCAATTCAAGCAAGCCATTGAAAGCTTGAGTACTACAGAAATACCATGGGCCAAGCCAATATTAAGAGTCTCAAATGAGGCTCTTTTTTATGATCGAGGCTTGGTAATTTCTAATCAAGCAAATATTCAGTATGAGCAAGCAAGATCATTAACCCGGACGATTAGATCCATCCATGAGCAAGCAACTGGTTTAAGTTCGGATTCGTATGTGATTTGGGAAGAAGGCGATAAGCGTTTTATTCACCAGCGTTATCTAAATGAAGAAACCATCAAGCTGCGCCATAACCGGGAAACGGTCTGGCAAGAAATGATCCGCCGGCGCAAGACTTTCACTTATTCACATGAAGTGGCTCAAGTCTTTGAGCATCGCTTTTCATTTGACTGGGATAAGGGGCTTGAGATTGTCACCAAGTCGGATTTGCCTTGGGATCAAGCTAAAGCGATTCATTATCGCAAGCATCCGATTCAACCTTGGCCAAAGCCCAAAACACCCAAGTATGAAGGCACTGGCGATCTAAATTTTATCTGTCTATGTCATGACGTTGATTCACACAATGTTATTTTAAATTTTGGTGCAGATGATTGTATTCCAGCACTGCCGAAACGAAACTGGTGGTATATCGTGAATGTATTAACAGCCGAGCGATTGGATACCGGCGAGAAGATTAAGGTCATGGATGGCACTTACAGTACCAGCCGATCACAGTGGTGCTGGACCTATTCCATTACCGTAGCTCACACCGAAAAAGAAAAGCTGCAGCCTATTAATGGTCAGCCAGTGATTCTAAAAGTCATGATTAATGGTTTTGAGCATCATATCTTGCTTGAAGACCCAGAAGAAACTCGAAAGTTTGCCAGTGTGCTTTACACTTATCCGGGGCGAAGTGTGACAGCTTTAAACTCGGATAAATATGGGCCAACACGATCATTTATCCAAGATAACGAGCGAACCTCTGTGCAACTGGTTCAGGCTGAATTAGATCGAGCAAATAGTGGTACTGCTTTAGATTGGAAGTTGATTGATGAACTGGGCTGGATCGTATCGGCAGAAAGTCTGAGTTATGCAGAACTTGCGCCAATCGATGCAATAAAGCAGGTGGTTGATGCCGGTGGTGGCTTTATTTATAGCCATAAATCAGGCAATACACTGACAGTTTTACCCCGGTATCAGAAAGGCTACTGGGATGCGATGACAGTTGATGACTATGAAATTCTATTGTCTGAAAGCCTAGTGATGCAGCAGAACATTAAACAGAATGATGAATATATTGCTGACTTTAATGCGATTACCGTAGTGAATAGCCGTAGTGGTGAAAGCCTGAAAGTGCAGCAACGAGGAACATCCGGTGATGTGCCACTTGAATCAGCTACCGGTCCATTATTCAATGTGGTATCAGGTGCTAGTTACGGCAAAAATGAACTGGTGAAAGCCAATATTCAGGAATTGCATACTTTCTCGGATATCCCGGTAAGCTTCGATATTGGCGAGATGCTACCCGGTAAAACGATTGCTTTTAATGGTCAGTGGTGGGGTGTTATTGATGGGGTGAGTGGCAGCTTTTCCCATGCCAAAGTAAATGAAACCATTACAGTGGAGCGTATCAGCCGTGACTAATCCTTTATTTGAATTGCGAAAGCTTTTAAATCCAACCCATGCAGAGTATATCGGCACCATCACATCAGTAAAGCATCCAGAATACCGGGTGCAAGTCGATGGTGGATCGGGTCCGGTGCTATGTACATCAGGCACACTATATAATTTAGGCGCACGGGTATTTATTGCCAACCAAGTGATTTTGCGACCTGCACCAAGTGGGTCGCATTCAGAAATAGAAGTTTAAAACCATTCAACACAATGCACCTTCGGGTGCTTTTTTATTATCTAGATTCCAGATAAGAAATTTAATTGTTGGTGATTTAATCGGACTGTAATTTAAGGTTTATATGCTGTTTTTATAAACAAGATGATCGGGGATGATTTAATTGATAGTAGGAATATTAGTTGTTGGTGTTATCTTTATTAGCATTATTTTATATAGTGCAATGAAAACCCTAGAAGCGGCTTACAATGAATAGTCTCTTTAAAACAAGCTAAATCAACTCCAGAAAATCTATACGCCCCGATATTATTCGGGGTTTTTTATTGCCAAAATTTAGGGGGCGTAATGTCAAATGACTATTCATCTGATCCACCCATAGCCACTGCCGGACAGTTGATTGCTATTTCAGACAAGATTAATGATCTGGGGAAAAGTTTGGAAAAATTGGCTGAGATGCCTCAAAAGCTTGACCGCATGAATATGCAGCTTGAGCAACTCAATAAAGAACATCAGCAAACACGGAATGATTTATCTCAAACCCGAGATAATTTGCAGGATGAACTTGACCGAGCAAAGTCAAATTTTAAGAGTGAATTAAAACAGGTACGTAATGATATTGAGCCAAAATTCAAAGAATTCGATCTTCAAATTCGAGTACTAAGCGAGAGCAAAACCAAAATTGATGGCATCACCAATCTTGTACGCTGGGGTGGGATTGCTTTGATTAGTGCCTTTGGTTTCGCCTGGAATAACCAGACCGCAAAAACCGACATGGTGAATACTCAAACCATGGCCAACAGTCAAAGCATAGAAGTCCTTGAAAAACAATCTGACCAAACGCTTCGAATCTTAGAAGAAATCCGCAACAAACAATATGAACGTAATTACAGAGAGAGTGCAAATGAAACTAATCGATAACTGGAAGCAGGCTTGGAAACTCAAGTCGGTACAAGTGGGCGCAATTAGCGCCTTTTTTTACGCCTTCATGTATGCCTCTTTTGAGTTGCTTTGGCAGTTTGGAACTTATTTCCCTCAACTTTGGGCTGTGGTGCCAGAAGAAATTAAACAGTTATTGCCGCACTCATGGGTTGCTTGGTTGGGATTTTTAAGCAGTGTATTAGGTGTTTTTGCCCGGTTACGTGCACAACCTGAATTGCATGGAGATGGTGATGAGCAAGATATTAACCAATGATCAAATCCAAGCTCAAGCCAAGGCGCTCGGTATAGAAGTTGCTGCCTTGAAAGCCGTAATGGAGGTTGAGTGCAAAGGATCAGGTTTTAATGCCGATGGATCGCCAGTTATTCTTTATGAACGTCATAAATTCTATAAAGGTCTTCAAGCAATTAACTGGATAACTAAATCCAAAGAATGGTCCAATTTATATCCAGACCTTTGCAATTCTTTACCTGGTGCTTACGGTAAATTTTCAGAGCAGCACAATAAATTAGCTCGAGCATCAAAGCTCAATCGTGATGTGGCACTTGAATCATGCTCGTGGGGATTGGGTCAAGTGATGGGTTATCACTGGAAAGCTTTGGGTTATTCCACTTTGCAAATGTTTATCAATGCTATGTACAAGGATGAGGCTTCACAGCTTGATGCCATGTGCCGATATATCAAAGTAAATAACCTGGTGAATGCCCTTAAAAACAGGGATTGGAAAGCTTTTGCAAAAGGGTATAACGGCAGAAATTATGCAATAAATAAGTATGATGTGAAGTTAGCCAATGCTTATAAGAAAGCCCTCAAGTGAGGGCTGTGCGGCTTATTCAATTACAACGAATGTGAATGTTGGGATAGGTGTGAGGCTTCTTTAATAAAGAACCATGGAAGTATGCTTGGTTTCAGTTATTTAAAAAAAGTCACTATACCTGCTAAATACCCACACTACCGGTCCAATTGCTCCTTTGCCCGCACCGTGATCTTGCCTTATGTAAACTTTATAATCATTGCAGCTATATTGGTATTCTTCTTTGTCTTTACTCAAAATCCATCCTGTTTTTGGGAGGTTTGAATTATTCAAAATGCTATTTTTAAACTGGCCTATGGAAGTTGTATTGTCAGCATATTTTCCATCAACATAAGATAATGTGAACCCTATAATGCGATCATTAATAGAATCATAATCAGCTGATCCCAAAAACATAACTCCTTCTCTCGCAAAGGCATAATCAATATCCAGCATAAAAATAGAGTCTTTTTCAGCTTTTGCTGCAGGATGAATTCTTTTAAAATCCTCAAAATTTTGCATTAATTCTATACTGCCGACTTGAATTTGCTTCATTGGAATTTCACAAACTTTGGCCTGAGCCGAAAGAGATACTCCTAATAATATTAAGCTAAATATTATCTTATTCATTCTCAACCCCCCTTGACATACCTCATTAAAAATATTCCACTAACTCAACACCCCACTCAAAACCACATACTCACTTCCACACCCATGCAAATAATCAAAACAACTATGCCAGACGCTCCAGCCTAAATCTTTATCCCAAGGCTTGGCAAATTTCATGCAGTGTTCAATGTGGAAATATTCGAGTGTTTTCATTTTTATTCTCTAATTATTTTGCATAAAAATAGGTGATATAATAAGCTTAAACAATATTTGCAAATCTGTGGATAACTTACACTTTACGCCAATATTGCGCCAATAAAATATAAGTTGTTGTTTTTAGACAATAAAAAGCCCCATGGTTAGGGGCCGGCGTATATAGGTCAAGCCTATATACTGTAAGAGGCTCATCTCATACTGAGTGTATTAGAACACAGCAGCCTTTAAATAACCATCTAAATCTGACTTAAACAGCCAATTGCTGTGCAATTACCGGCCATAAATTCTGATGTGATTTTTTAAACATCAGCATATGGCCAATGGCTTTATGCTCATAGCTCTTAGGCTTTAACTCAATCATTTGTGTATCTGCATTCGGGTATAAACGCAGTAGATCTTTTACGTTTGCAGACGTTGCAATTTCATCATCTGAAGACCAAAATACCGTGATTGGGCAATCGATTTCAGCGTGATAATCTTCAAACACGGTTTTACCTATCGCATTCATGACATAACCGGGTTTGCTACAAAATTGCGCCCATTGTTTAGCCACATCTTTAGGCAGGTTTTCACCCATGCCAATGGCTTGGGTTGGACCATAGCCTTTGGTCATACGTGCTAATGGGAAAATAACATTGAACATAACCGGGGCAAGCAGTTTGGTTTTGCCTTTCAGACCTTTCACATGTCCAGTTGAGCCAGAAACCGCAATCACTTTGGCAACTTTCTGATAATTTGGCACAATACCTAAAAGCTGACCGCCGGCACTATGACCCAGTAAAATAACTTGCTCGGATTGTGTCTTACATAACAGGGTATCTATTGCCGCAGGAATATCAAGCTGTCCCCAGTTGATAATACTGGCTTTAGACTTACTTACATGGCCGTGTAGGGAGCGACCAATACCCCGGAAGTCAAAGCTTAAAACATCATAACCTTGCGTAGCCAACCATTCTGCAAAAGCCTGATAAAAATGTTGGGTGATCCCCGTTGCAGGGCAAATTAAAACGGGGTAATTATTTTGACTGGGATTTTGTTTTGGGTAAAAACGTCCACTGAGAGAATATCCATCTTTACAGCTGATTTCTAATGTTTCAAAAATATTCATATTTAGAACATGCGTTCAATTTAACTTGTTACTACTGTACCCAAGTTCCAAAAAGAAACTTGCACAAATCATGACTTTAAAGTCAGAATAGCGCTCTAAAAATAAGGATATAAATCAATGGATATTGAAAGTTTAAATCAGTCTGTTTCGCTGGCAATCATATTTAGCGGTGTTTTTCTTTGGGTCGGCATGCTGACTGGGGTGTGGAAATATTATCAAATACGCCATTCTGAACAGGCTCGGGCACATTATTATGTCGATATCGCGCATAGAAGCAGTTTGCTTTATGCACCCGCCAGTTTAATTCTTGCGGTACTGGCATTTTTTTCAGTCTGGGCTGAGGGGCTTAACTTAATTTTCGTGCTGATCAATCTGTTCTTTTTTAGTTTTTCAATTTTAAGTTATGTCTTACATGGCTGGCTTAAAGATACCAGCAACCAGTTTAAACAGCCACACCAGATGGGGCTTTGGCATTTGCCAAAATGGATGCTCAGCAGTGCGATGATTTTTTTGGTGATTGGGGAATTAGGCGCGACAGCAGGGTTGTTGCTTGGAGCAATATTGGCGCTGAATGGATTTTGATGAGATTATTTAACTAGATAATATTTATGATTTTTTGGTTTTTATTTTCTGTTTTTTTCTTTTCTGAAGATGGGTGATAGTCACCCATCTTTTATTCTGTAGTGTTAATTTGTTTCTGTTGGCGATACTTTTGATCGACCAAAGCCCAAATATAAAAGGCAACTGAAACAATAAAAGCATATAAAAAGTATTCAGGTTTTAAATTGTCTTGAATCAAACCATGAATAATAAGTGTCACGAGCAGAGCAGCAGTCGTACTCAAATAGGTGACTATGTTCTTATTTGCTTTTAGAGCGTTAATGAAGACTTCTTTATTGAAATGTATTGATAACATCTCCACCCCTCCTGTTGTTTTTGACTTAAACTTAATTGTTTTAGTCAGATTAGTCTCTATTGTTGTACTGCTTATTTAATGTTGTTTCAATAGCTATTGTCATTATTTTGTAATAAAAGCATGTTAATGCATAAAACCAGAGATAAATCCTCTTTAAAATATAAAAAGTATGTATTTTTAGGCCTTGAAATAACTATTGTTGATGGTTTAAATGTGCAATAAATAAGCTTTATTCAACAATGCGAGATAGAAATATATAAAAAGCAATATTGATGCCAGTAGTGTGTATGCAATTCAGTATTACGAAGGGGGAAATTGAAGATTTTGCAGGAAATAACGATGAATCATCATTTAATATTTTTACATTAAAATGTATACAACCGGAAACTGTGCCAATAAGAGATGTAAACAATAAAACTCTGTTTGGGTAAAACATGATGTTTTATTGATTACGCTTAAAATCATGTTTGGGTAAAACTTGATTTTAATGACCTCAGCTTTCGGTTATTTTTTAACTTTATCTATCACAATGGCAATGATCAGCACAATGGTAGATGGAATAAGCCATGCCAAATTTTGCGCATTTAAAGGTAAATGCTGAATGATTTCAGGCAAGTTAAAACCTGCAACTTTAAGTCCATCCAATATGCCAAATAAAAATGCAATCGCGGTTACGGGTGCAACAACGTAGGCAGGTTTATTGAAAAACTTCCAGAAGAAGCTCAGTAGAATAACCACAATGGCAGGTGGATAAATTGCGCTTAAAACAGGTACAGACACTGCAATAAGTTTGGTTAAACCCAAGTTTGAAATGATGAACGAGAAGCCAACCAAAACAAAAACCAAGATTTTATAAGGAATTTTAGTCAGTCCAGAGAAGTATTCTGCACATGCACAGGTCAGACCAATGGCTGTAACCATACAGGCAAGGAAAATCATTCCAGTTAAGAACAGCGAGCCAATATCGCCAAACGCATGTTGCACATATGCATGCAGGATCACTGCACCATTTGCTGCATTTGGAGCAACATCGTGACTGCCTAAACCTAATTTGAACAGGCTTAAGTAAACGAGCGTTAAACCTACACCAGAAATTAAACTTGCGATTACTGCATATTTAGTCACCAGTTTTTTGTCTGTTACGCCACGTGAATGAATCGCGTGAATAATGACAATACCAAAGACCAATGCGCCTAAAGTGTCCATGGTTAAATAACCATTCACGAAACCTTCAGAAATAGGGGCAGTTACATAATTGTCAATTGCAGGTGGAATGAATCCGGCAGGAATCGCAAATGCAGCAATACCTAACACAGCCAAAGAAATGATCTTTAAAGGTGCAAGGAAGTGGCCTACAGTATCGAGCAGTTTATTTGGGTATAAAGATACAACCGTTACAACGGCAAAATAAATTGCACTGTAAATGAGAAGGCTGCTGCTTTCTGTACCAAAATAAGAAGAAAAACCGATTTCATAAGAAACCGTTGCTGTACGTGGAGTTGCAAATAAAGGACCAACCGCTAAGTAACACACGACAGTTAAAATCAGACTTGCGATTTTACCTAAAGGAGAACTTAAATTTTGGATGGATCCTTCTACACGTGACAGCGCCATAATGGTGATAACAGGCAGACCAACTGCGGTAATTAGAAAACCTAAAGCAGCTAACCATACATGTTCACCCGCTTGTTGAGCGACAATCGGAGGAAAGATAATATTGCCTGCACCAATAAAAAGTGCAAATGTCATGAAACCTAAGGCAATAATATCTCTTGTACGGAGACTTGTCATAGAGGGGAGATGGATTGACCAAAAGAGGCAATTTTAGAGGATAGAAAAGCATTTGGGTACCTTATTTTATTTAGGTTATGGCTTTTATTTATATTGATATATCAATTTATGAATATAAAGCTGAATTGAGGTTGATTTATATTGTTGATTATTGAATGAAAATTAGAGAATATTTAAAAATAGTTTTAATTTTTAAAGATTTACGCATTGTTTAATTTTTTTGTAATGACAGTTTAAGTGTATAAAAATCAGTCATTAATGCCCTGAAATTATGGCGCTATTGGCTTTATGCACTGTAATTAAACAAAAAAATGGTAAAAGGTTTATAATCATAAGCCTTATTTATGAGGATGATGCAATGAAAGCTTCCACTATTACCATTAAAACTGAGCAAGACCTCGAGAAACTGCGTATTTCCGGGCGTCTGGCTGCTCAGGTTTTAGAAATGATAGGGAAGTATGTCAAGCCGGGCGTGAGTACAGAATATCTGGATGACATTTGTAATGATTTCATTGTAAACACTTTAAAAGTGATTCCGGCCAATGTTGGCTATTATGGTTATACCAAGACCACCTGTATTTCACCCAATGAAGTGGTTTGTCATGGTATTCCATCGCCAAATACCATTTTGCAAGAGGGTGACATTATCAATATTGATGTTGCGATTATTAAAGATGGTTATTTTGGCGATACCAGTCGTATGTATTACGTGGGTACAGTTAAACCAGAAGCTAAAAAGCTGGTTGAAACCACCTATGAAGCGATGGTTGCGGGTATTCATGCAGTGAAACCGGGTGCAACGCTGGGTGATATCGGTTTTGCCATTCAGTCGGTTGCACATCGTGAAGGTTATAGCATTGTGCGTGAATATTGCGGTCACGGGATTGGTAAGGTTTATCACGAACAACCGAATGTTTTGCATTATGGTCAACCGGGTCAGGGGCTTATACTTAAAAAAGGCATGGTCTTTACCATTGAACCAATGGTCAACGCTGGTAAACCGCGCGTGAAAGAACTTAAAGATGGCTGGACAGTGGTTACAGCAGATCGCTCTTTGACTGCACAATGGGAACATATGGTTGCTGTGACAGACACCGGTTTTGAGCTTTTATCCCCTTGGCCTGAAGGTACAGGTTCGTATCCTGCAATTTAAGGAATACATTTTAAATGAAATAGATTGTTTTATACTTAAGTAAAAGGCAGTCTATTTTGTATACTAATAAAGTTTTAAAAACGATTAGTCATAAAGCTAAGTTTTTGTTTTAATTTAAAAAATAATTTTACAGATTTTTTTGTAAGATATTTTAAATATTAGATTTAACTGTATTTATTTTGTACTATATACATATAGATTCTAGCTGTAGTTTCTTTTTCAAAGTTTATAGGCTTACCCACCTCGGGTAAGCTTTTTTTTGCCTAAAATTTTAACGACATCAAGTGATATTCCTACTTTGTTTATAAGTATCATTTTTTGTCTTATCGAGAGATGACTGAAATTTGTCAGCAGTCATTTTAAATATTCAGCCATCATCTCTTAATACTAATGATCAAAAAATTAATGTTTGCTGAGCTGTTCAACTAAATAGTCGATAAAGACACGCACAGCAGGTAGTAGTCCACGGCGTGATGGATAGACGGCATGGAAAATACCATGGGGTGCTTTCCAGTTCGGAAGTACACGAACCAATTCACCGCTTTGCACGTAGTCTTGCACAATGGTGTCCGGTAATAAGGCAATCCCGCAATTTTGTCTGGTGAGTTGCGCCAGCATCATTAAATCAGAACCCATCACCATGGGATTTACCTTGATTTTTTTCTGATTGTTTTTTTCATCGTGTACCACAATATGCTGATCTAGATGTTCATCGGCCATACTCAGAATTTGATGCTGGCTTAAATCTTCCGGCTGTTTTAATTCACCAAATTCATTCAGATAAGCCTGACTGGCAAATAGGTGCTGTTCGATGTTTTCAAATTTGCGTATCACCAGACTTGGATCCTCATCCAAATTTGAACGAACACGTAATGCGATATCAATACCTTCATTGATGACGTCAACACGGCGATTACCGACAATGAGCTGAACTTTGATTTCAGGATAGCTTTTGAGAAATTGAGGCAGAATTTTGGCAATTTCATTCTGTGCGATAGAGACAGGGAGACTGACCTTAATCACGCCGCGTGGCTGGGTACTCAGATGATCAACCAGGTCATGGGCGGCTTGTGCAGCATTCATCATGACCTGTGCATGGCGATAAATATTCATGCCAATGTCCGTCACGGCAAAATGGCGCGAACTGCGTTGAATTAACCGAACCCCCAAGTGCTCTTCCAGATTATAAACGCGACGACTCAGTTTTGATTTGGGGATATCGGTTGCGCGTTCTGCTGCGCTAAAGCCCCCATGTTCAACCACCAAGGCAAAGCAATAAAAATCATCAAGATCAGACAGCATTTAAGAATTCCATTTATGCAACAATATACAAGATTAAAGGTTTATCGTTTCAGTTTGTCAATTTTAATTTGATTAATTTTTTCAGATTTGAATTGTCTATCCTGTTGAGATAGCAAGGCTAAAGTGGAATATCTATATACCGGGCTTTTCTTTAATTTGATGTATGGCTGCTTTGAGTTAAACGAGGCTGGATTTCTCCATTTTTATTATGGCTTGTTATAGATATATGGATTTGAATAAAGGAAAAATGTCATGGAATTAAGGCATTTACGTTATTTCGTTGCCGTGGTTGAGGAGCAGAGTTTTACCAAGGCTGCAGAAAAACTGTTTATTGCCCAGCCTCCTTTAAGCCGTCAAATTCAAAATCTTGAAACTGAGCTGGGTGCTTTGCTGTTTGAGCGTGGAAGTCGTCCGTTAAAGCCCACCGCTGTGGGGTATTTCTTTTATCAGCAAGCGGTCAAGTTGCTAGCCAGTGCCGACCAGATGAAGTCGATCACCATGCGTGAAGGCATTATCAAAAAAACCATGACCATTGGCTTTGGTGGTTCATTGCTGTATGGATTATTGCCTAGAGTGGTTTATTTATTTCGCCAGCAACAGCCGTATTTGAAAATCAAGCTGGTTCAAATGAATGCGATGGAGCAAATAGATGCGCTTAAAGAGGGGCGGATTGATGCCAGTTTTGGTCGGGTTAGAATTTCTGATCCTGCAATCAAGCGAATTTTATTGCGCGAAGAACCGTTGATGGTCGCCGTGCATTCCAGTCATGCGCTTGCTGCAAAAAAACAGGGAGTCAAACTCGAAGAAATTGTTGAGGAACATGTGTTGTTGTATCCGAATCTGCCCAAGCCGAGTTTTTCAGCCCAAATGAAAGGTCTATTTTCAGAATATGGTTTAGAGCCTAAAAATTTAACTGTGGTTGACGATATTCAACTGGCTTTAGGTCTGGCCGCTGCAGGCGAAGGGTTGTGCATTGTTCCTGAGAGCGCCAAAACCGTGCAGTTTAAGCACCTGAATTATATTCCTATATTGGATGATGACGCCGTCAGTCCGGTCTTTTTGATTATCCGCAACGCTGATCACAGTGAATATATCCGTTCATTATTGGATAGTGTTTATCAAGTCTATGACCTGGAAGCCATCAAGTATGATCGTCAGATTTTTTAATATTGATCGATAGTGAATGACTCTATTTAATTGTTTAATTTAACTACTTTATTTAATTGCCTTGTTTTAGAAATTGAGCAATTTCGCGGCCGAATTTGATCGGTTCACTGATTAATGGCGTATGCCCAGATTTTTCAAAGATAATCTGTTTGGAGTTTTTTACGCTATTGGCAATTATTTTTTGCCCTGCTGCAGGATATAGCTTGGATTGTTTACCAATAAAAAAAGTGCTTGGGCAAGCAAGCTGTGCAATGGCATCACGATAGTCTTCTTGATGATTTAAATAATTATTCACATACCAGGCCAGATAGTCCAAACGCTGCATCGGTAAAACAAGGGACTGTAATTTTGGCTGTTTTAATGCCATTTTGATGACTAAAGGTGCAACTTTATTACTCGCTTGAAGCTGAAGAAAGCCAAACCAAAGCTCCAATAAATGTTGTCTGGATACTAGGTCTAGATCAGACAACTGTACTGCATGAGGTTTAGATGCAAGGAGCTGCGAAATCTCTGCCAAGAGTTGTTTAAATTTAGGCTGTTGCTGGCTAAATAGACCGTATTGCCAAGTTTCATCCACCGAAATTTTTGGTGTTTGGTCAATATGCAGATAACGGGTTAATTTTGTATTTAAATTGCTGTAATGCATGCCATGCATGGCCGTGGTTGCCCCCATGGAATACGCAATTAGCGAGAATTGATCTAATTCAAGTTGTTCAATCAAGCTGTCTATATCAAGCCAGTGACTGGAAATAGCATCTAGTTCAGGAATGCAGCAGTGCTGTGAGCCACCAAAACCACGCCAATCTGGAATAATGAATTTATTGTTCTTGGCTTGGGGATACAAGAAAGGAAGCCATTGCCAACTGTGCATACCCAAACCTGACAGGACTAAAACAGGATCGCCTTGTCCAAATTCGCGGACAGAAAGTTGTTCGCCATCAGGCATACGGTAATATGGCATGGTTATTTCCTTGGTTTATTATTGTTTATCGAATGCTTTTAATTGTGGAATTATCGTTTCTAACCACGAAATCCAACCCATTTCCAAATCAATTCCAAGTTGCAGAATCATTTTATGAATAAACTGGGTTCGGTCCTGATCTTGCCCACTGGCGAAATCTTTTGCAAAAATTGTTTGGTAAGTTTTTAGATTTTCTTTGTGTAAAATCAGATGCCTTTCCAATTCAGGGAGTACAGTGTTGCCGCCCAGTTGAGCTTCTGCACGCAGACGCACCATGAGTTCTTCACGTAATTGGGCAGGTGGGCTTTGTTTGACCATCCAGTCGGCTAATTCAGTACGACCCAATTGTTCAACCTGATAGGTTTTTTTTCGACTGGTCGAGTCATGCTCTTCAAGGGTTGAGATCCAGTTTTTTTGCTGCATGCCACTCAGTTCACGGTAAATCTGCTGATGCGTTGCATTCCAGAAGAAGCCCATGGAGCGGTCAAAGCGACGTGCTAAATCAATTCCCGTACTGGGTTTTTCAATTAAGCTGGTCAATAAAACATGGGCTAAAGACATAAACGACTCAGTCAGTAAAAATTTACCAGATCATTATGCAACATGTTGCATAAAAATCAAATCTAGAATATAAATTATGCAACAAGTTGCATTAAGCACCCTATTCGCCAGCTCAAATGGCACGCCAAGGAGATTATATGTCTAATTACCCTCATTTATTAGCACCTTTAGATTTAGGCTTTACCACGCTTAAAAACCGTGTCTTGATGGGATCCATGCACGTGGGCCTGGAAGAAGTGCCCGGTGGTTATGATCGTATGGCTGCATTTTATGCTGAACGCGCTCAAGGCGGTGTGGGGCTAATTGTGACTGGGGGGATTTCACCAAATGATGCAGGTTTGACCTTTGCCGGTGGCGCTAAATTAGACAGCCGTGAAGAAGCTGAAAAACATCAAGTGATTACTCAAGCAGTGCATGATGCGGGCGGCAAAATTGCCATGCAGATTTTACATACTGGCCGTTATTCTTATCAGGCTGATCTGGTCGCGCCGTCTGCCATTCAAGCACCGATTAATCCCACCAAACCGCATGCTTTGACTACAGCAGAAGTGAATCAGACCATTGCAGATTTTGCTCACTGTGCTAAGTGGGCACAATATGCGGGCTATGATGGCGTAGAAATCATGGGATCTGAAGGCTATCTGATTAATGAATTTATTGCTGCACGGACCAATCATCGTGATGATGAATGGGGTGGTAGCTATGAAAACCGGATTCGTTTCCCGATTGAAATCGTCCGCCGTACCCGTGAAGCAGTCGGTGAAAACTTTATTATTATTTATCGTTTGTCGATGCTAGATCTGGTTGAAGGCGGCTCTACTTTTGATGAAGTCGTGCAACTGGCAAAAGAAATTGAAAAAGCTGGTGCAACCATTATTAATACCGGGATTGGCTGGCATGAAGCACGAATTCCGACCATTGCCACCAAAGTGCCACGCGCCGCATTCACTTGGGTGACAGAAAAGCTCAAAGGTTTGGTCAAGGTTCCACTGATTACCTCAAACCGTATTAATACCCCAGAAATGGCAGAGCATGTTCTGGCATCTGGTCATGCCGATATGATTTCCATGGCGCGTCCAATGCTTGCCGATGCATTCTTTGTGCAAAAAGCAGAACAAGGTCGTAGTGATGAAATCAATACCTGTATTGGCTGTAACCAGGCCTGTCTAGATCATATTTTCTCGATGAAAATAGCCACTTGCCTGGTCAATCCACGTGCATGTTATGAAACGGAACTGATCTTTAAAGAAACAGCTGTGGCTAAAAATATTGCTGTGATTGGTGCAGGTCCGGCTGGGTTAAGCTTTGCTACCTATGCGGCAGAACGTGGGCATCAGGTGACTATTTTTGAAGCGGCCAATCAAATTGGCGGTCAGTTCAATATTGCCAAAACTATTCCGGGCAAAGAAGAATTTTATGAGACCTTACGTTATTTCAAACGCAGAATTGACTTATTGCCTAATATTCAGTTACGTCTAAACCATCAGGCGACGTATGAAGAACTGAGCGCATCAGAGTTTGATGACATCGTCGTCGCAACCGGTGTGACTCCACGTCATTTAGAAATTGAAGGAATTGACCATCCTAAAGTTCTGACCTATCTGGAAGTGTTAAAAGAACGCAAGCCAGTCGGTCAGCGCGTGGCAATTATTGGTGCGGGTGGTATCGGTTTCGATACGGCTGAATATTTAACCCATGAAGGAGACAGCGCAAGCCTGAATCCTAAAAAATTCTATAATGAATGGGGCATTGATACCACCTATGAAAATGTTGGTGGTTTGAAAGCAGCTGAAGTTGAACAATCCAATCGTGAAATCTATTTATTGCAGCGTAAGGCAAAATCAGTGGGTGCAGGCTTGGGTAAAACCACGGGCTGGATTCACCGTACCGGTTTAAAACACCGTGATGTAAAAATGGTGGCAGGTGTAAGCTATGAAAAGATTGATGATCAAGGCTTGCATATCCTGGTCAATGGTCAGCCTACTGTTTTAGAAGTCGATAATGTGGTGATCTGCGCCGGTCAGGAACCCTTTACCGCGATGTTTGACCAACTTCAAGCGGATGGCAAAAATGTACACTTGATTGGTGGTGCCAAAGAAGCTGGTGAACTGGATGCGAAACGCGCAATTCGTCAAGGTGCTGATTTGGCGGCAGTGATTTAAACTGATTAAGTCCTCTCCAGAGGATTTAGGAGAGGACTTAATCAGGAATAGGGTAGAAAGAAAATCCTGCTCTATCCATGAAGTGAAATAATAAAATCATAAGGAAATAGAAATGGCTTTAACAACGACTCAAGCATCGGTGCAACGTTGGCATGAAATGCTGCAAACAGCTGATATGTCTATCTTGAATGAGCTGCTTGCTGAAGATGTGGTTTTTCGTTCACCCGTGGCTTACAACCCTTATCCGGGCAAGCAGGTGGTGTCTTTTATTTTGACCAATGTTATTCAGATTTTTGAAAACTTTACTTATCACCGTGAATTTTATTCAGAAGATGGATTGAATGTAGTGCTGGAGTTTTCTGCCAATGTCGGTGAAAAAAAACTTAAAGGCATCGACATGATTCAGTTTAATCAACAAGGTCAAATTATTGATTTTGAAGTGATGTTGCGTCCAAAGAGTGGTCTGGAAGCATTGGCTGCGCAGATGGGGCAACGCATGGCTGCTTTTTTGCCCAAAGCATAAATTAGGGTGATATAGTAGGGATATAGATATAAACAGTATGGAGTGGCCTTTACTGAATATTTTCAGTTGCATCATTTTTAAGGTGGAGCGAATATGAAATTTTTAGTTAAAAAAATTAGTCTGTTGGCACAAGAAGTGATCGACCAGATTATAGGTGCAGAATTCCCTACGCTGTATTTCCATCCACAAGGTGAAGCACGGCAGATGCTCGATGTTTTGCCTCAACTGAAACAGAAATATCGCCCAACGCCGTGGTTGTCAAATACGCACTTGCATCTGATGTATTTTGACTTGATTAAAAAGAAAACCATTCAGCTTAAATATGATGCCATTGAACAGTTGCACATGTCTGATGGCGGGATCACAGGGATTGCCTGGTATGGACTTGATCTTCCCGCAGACACCCCGACCATTATAGTAATGCATACTCTGACTGGCACACCTGTAAGTATGTCAGAACTGGTACGTGACTTACATCGGCATACAGGCTGGCGTGTAGCGCTGTGTTTGCGCCGTGGTCATGCCAATTTACCCATGCCGATCCCGAAAATTTCTATATTTGGCTCAACTGATGATTTACGTGAACAAATTCAGCATATTCAAGCAAAATTTCCAGATTCTCCTTTATATGCCGTAGGTTCATCTGCCGGTACCGGATTACTGGTGCGCTATTTGGGTGAAGAAGGTGAACAAACGCCCTTTAAAGCCGCGTTTGCACTTTGCCCGGGCTATGACACTGAGCATGGTTTTAAAAATGTCCATCCTTTTTACAGTAAGGTCATGACCAAAAAACTGTTTAAGTCTTTTATTTATCCTTATACAACCACCTGGGAAAAAACGGCGTCTTTAGCACAGGTGCTGGCGAGTACCAGCCTGTTAGAATTTCAATATCAATGTTTTGAACTGGCAGGCTATAACAGTTTTGAAGACTATAATCAGGCAACTAACCCGATTCTGGTCTTTGAAAATGTCAAAATTCCACTGATGATTTTAAATGCAGAGGATGATCCGGTTTGCCATATTCAAAATTTTGCCCCCTATAAAGAAGCCATTCAACAGATGTCGAATATTATGGTGGTGACCACGAAAAAGGGGAGCCATTGTGGTTTCTATGAGGGCGTAAATCATACGCAATCATGGTCGGCACGATTAATTGCAGACTATTTGATTGCGCAACATCACTAAATTTAAAATGTGAGATTGATGTAGGAATGAAAGCTTTGAAATATTTTGATGCAATTGTCATTGGTCATACTGATAATTAGTTAGTATTTAAATCAGTATTTCTGTTATAATCATCTCAACAATAAAAATGACATGAAAGTGTTCTTTTTTTAAATTGATATAAGTCTTATTTAATCTGAATTATCAAAGTAAAGGTTGTTATTTTGAAATGCCAATGGTGGCGTTTCTGTATGTGTTGAAAAAATTGGTGTAAATGTTGAATATAATTGAAAATTTAGTAGCAAAATCTGTAAACGGTAGTGAAATTATTGTATCGCTGGTACCTTCAAAAAAAATGCAAAGTACTCGCGATGGGTTTAAATGGGTTGAAGTTGGTAAAAGAGTAATGCTTCAGTCTGGTGTTGAAATTGATTTGAACCTTGATGGTCGTAGCTTCTATACAGGTGTTAATGAAATGTTCCGATTCACCTCACGTGTGAATTAAAAATTTAAATAATCACTAATCCAAATTAAAAACCGCCTTAATGGCGGTTTTTTGCTATCTGATCATCCATTTACAATTGCTGTTTTGTATCAATAAAAAGTCTCTCCTCACTCATCATTTACCGATCAGTGATATTTCTTTATTTGCGCAAGAGTGCATGTGACTTGCGGTTTAGAGGATTTGAAGGTTTATTTATATCTTTTAAATTAAAAATAAATTTATTTTTCAGAAATTCTAAAGAAATTAATTTTTACAATTTTGTATGGTTTTTAGCACTTTTTGTCACTTTTTGTCATTTATTGGTGAGTATGATAAGGGTATAAAGAGTAATCCACTTTATATAGGGGAGTGGTATATGATGAGCACACTAGAATTATTATTAACTTCCTCATCTGTGCTGATGTTGATGCTAGTGATTTATGCCTTTGGGCAAATGTTTAATTAGTTATAAATATGCTGTATAAAAAAGCACCTTCGGGTGCTTTTTTATTGAACTGAAATTGATCAAATTGGTTCTATGAAGGCGCTTTAAGCTGTTTTATGTCCTGTATGTACAGTGTGAATGAGTTCAGATAAATCATAACCCAAGCTTTCTGCATAAGTTAAATATTCTTGTTTGGTCGCTTCATCCAAAGTTACATCGCGATTAAGGAGCCACAAGTATTTTAAGTCAGGTTCACCCACCAGGACTGTGTTGTAATTAGCGTCAATTTTTAAAACCCAATAATCGCCTTTGGTAAAGGGAATCCAGCGTAAACCTTCAGGCAGGAAACTCACTTCAAGTTTGCCATTTGGTCCATCCACAATAGTGGCTTCTGCAATGGCTTCATCTAAAGCTTTGTCCTTATCTAAGCAGCGGTTTTGTACCCGAACTGTGCCATTTTCGTTTAAGCTATAAACAGCAGAAATATCCGTACTATCTTCTGGCTGATGCTTCATGGGCAAGCGGGCTATTTCATACCAACTGCCAAGATAACGATTTAATTCAAAATTAGAAACTGTTGGGATTTTATCAGACATTTTTTATCCTTATTCATGTTTTGTTAAGCGACTTAAGTAGTGTCGCTGATAAATAACATATTGAATATATGGAATTTGTTTGGTTGTGTAATTTTATATTTTTAAAACATTATATTTTTCTAAACGTGATTTATATATTTATTTTTAAATTATGATCGTAAATAATTTGTATTGCTAGAAATTTATATTAATTTATTTTTTATCAGAATTTGATTTAAGAATCATTCATTTTTTTATCTCTATTTACTCACTAATAGGTTATTTGATAATAATATTTAATTTTATAAATATACTTTTATTTTTATATTATATTTTGATACATCATCGCTATTTTTATTAAGTTAACTTCAGTATATGCTGATATTGTGATTAATAATTGGACTGATATTGTCATTAAGTGACATTAAGTGAAATGACCAGCAAGGATACTATTATGTCTAAATCGAAATCTCAGAATCCACCCGAGTCTACTAATCAACGAAATCAACCCATAAAACAGCCCCACCATCTACCAGAGCATGATCATAGGAATAATGAGAAACGATCGCCTGAAAAGCCAGCACAGAGCGAGAAATAAAATAGATCATTATATCAATAGTATGTTGAAAGGGGTCTAGGCCTCTTTCAATATAATGACAGGAATAAATTATGCAGATTAAAAAGGTAAAAGTGTGCAAAATGAAAGATTAATTAGAATTATGGGGACTTATCAATGGGTTTTAAATTCTACCTGAGAGATTTTTTATAGAAGAAGATCTTCTCGATTTCACCGATTAAAGGCTTATGTAAAATGAACATGACCACAACATATCCGCAAAAATTAGTCACATTTTATAAACTGGAAAGTCCCGATATTCAAAGAGGTGTGTGGGCTAATTATGATAAGAATGGAAATTTTATAAATCTTACCAATTATTATGGTAAAAAATTAGAATTAATTGGGCCTGATCGTGTGCGTATAGATGGAGAGGTATGGATATGTAAAGATCATTTTAAATAGATGTTTTGTATATCTTATTTAAAAAATTCTATGAATTATAAATATAAAAATTATATATAAATTAATAAAAAATATAATTATGTATCTAGATTTTAGAAAGTTAAATTTTGAATCCTAAATGATGAATCATTATAAAATAAATCTAAGGGTTATGAAAAAGTAAAGAAAATTCCAACAGAATCATATATATTTGTATTTTTATAAAGCTCATAAGGCAAATAAAAATGATCTCAAAACAATTAAGAATACTTAGCTCTGTTCTAGCCGTTGTCGGTATCTCTGCATTTTTTGCATTTCAGTATTTTTTACAAACCGAAGAGTTTGGTGGCTTTAAGGAAGGGACTGAACAATACAATGGTTACCGCTATGCCCAAGACAATCAACTGAAGTCTGTAGATCAGTGCGATGATGAAAGAGATGATCCCGCCATGAATTTTAATCCTGATTTCTTGCAAGGCTGTAAGCAGTATTTTAATCAATAGAATCGACTGTTTAGGAGTGAAATTTATTGTTGTTGATTTTGCTTAAAATATAATACAGCAATCCAAAAATAAGCCCTTCCAAATAGGGCTTATTCGTTAAATGATTATATTGGTTATATCTAATGTAAGCAGTGACCCAATTATTTTTTACTTCTTCTGATTCTATATGAAGAAAAACTTGATTACCTTTAATATCACTCACCCCGGAAAGTGCAATAAGAGGATGACTGCATTCTTCATTAAGTATATTTGAGTAGAGGATTATAATTTTTAATCCCAGATTTTAGGTTTTATAGTGTTGAATGCTGAATAGATTCTTTATTTAATTTTATAAATGATTGAAAATTAAATAATCATTTAAATATGATTACTGGTGCTTTTATCTGATGCAGAAAAGCTCATAGCTGAGAAATTTTGAAGCTTTTATGTGTCAAAAATACTACTACTGGCGTTTTTCTAACTTACGCTGTTTGGGAGTTGCCACATATTCATCTTTCATTTCAAAGAAGAATTGATTTGCTTCACTAGCGTTGCAATTCAGCCAGTCCATTCTGTTGTCTTCAGGTATCACAATAATGGAACGCTTCTCATCATTAGGTTTATGGAATTGCTTCATAAATGGATGATGATCCGCATTGATGGTAAGCAAGCTCATTGATCTGACCAGTTTATTATCGATTACCGTATCTTCATAGATCGCTGCAAGTGTAAAAGGCAGCCCATCTTCACGGGAAATTCCATACCAATGCGGTGTTCCATCTATATATTTGGGTTCAAAGATCGTTTCAACAGGAACCAAGGTAAACTGGTTTTTATGCCATGCATGCCGAAAACTGGGCTTTTCAGCTACACTTTCAGTTCTTGCGTTATAGGTATGACGACCGTATTTTAATTCTTTGGCCCAAAAAGGAATAAGCCCAAATTTGGCCAGATCCCATTCGGGTTGATCCGCACCATGCATTAAAATTGGCGCGTCATATAGCGGGAAAATATCATTGGGAAATTCAAATGGAGGCTCCGGAAGATCCAGAAGAAATGCTCTATTTCTTTTGATTGCTTCAAAATTTGCACACATGAGCAGTCCTCTTTATTTTTATTCATCCTCATTAAATCAAAAATAATCAGCAAAAATAATCAATCTTACAAATCTAGAACCATTTCTACGGAAGCCAGTCATTTTTAGAACTTTAATCACATCGCGCATAAGGAAAACTAGACGTATAAGAAAAACTAGAAGGGTGGAATGTGCCGAGCTCGATCTTCGCTTAATCATTGAATTGAAAAGCTTTGATGTAATACGTAGAGCTTAAAATAATTTTATTTTTCCTGTCCTTTGCTATCTTTCAAAATGAATATATAGCTTATCTTGATAATATAATTGATTGTTTAGATTAATTGATATAAGGAATTTTTTGCCAATGAGTTTAATCCATTATATCTGGAAAATAGATAATAGAAATTAGTTAAAATTTATATGACCTCATCCTGAGGTATGTTTTAGCCAAATTATTATAAAGTCATTATAGAGGGTGCGCCCACTATAATTTCGTGGAGACAACAGTATGCTTAATTCCCTTCGTAAACTATTCTGCTTTCATGTTTATGAATTTAACTGGGACCATAAGCATGGATATACTCACGAATGCCGAAAATGTGGTAAAGCTGATTAATAACTTCTTTTCCCGTGAGTCGAAAGTCCAGATAAAATCCTGCTAAATACTCAATATGGGCAGGATTTTTCTTTTTTATTTATAGAATTGGGTTAAAACCACGATGATGTAACTGAGCTTAGAAGTAACTCATTAATCAAATTAATACTTCTAATACTTTCAGTAAATAATGTGAATTTAAATTTAAACAATTTATTTTGAATCAATAATATATGTTGATTGAGCTTACATGGAAAGAAATTGAAACAGATACAAGATAGGATAATAAAATTTAAGGAGTAGAGTGAAAAGTCGTAATGAGTATTTCTAGTCACTATAGGATGCAAACAAAATGGCTAATCAGCAACCAATGCAGCAGAGTCAACATAATCAACAGCCTGATCAACAGAAACAGTCGAATCAGCCACAGCCGGATCAGCAGAATCAGCACATTCAGGAATCTAATCCACAAAAGCAGCCCAATCAGAACCCTCAAAATCCGCAAAAGCAACCGCGATAAACCTTGCTTTATTCGCCTTGAATTCAGGTATTCAGGGCTTTTACTGTTTTAAATTTTTAATGGATAAACCGCGCAATTGCTTTTATGGGGCGTTATTTTATCCAGAGGTAAACAATAAATAAAATGAACTTAAAACCATTCAAAATCATAAGTGCTGTTTTAGCCATTATCGGTATTGCAGCCTTTTTATACTTTCAATCTTCAATGAGACCAGAAGAATTTGGCGGTTTTAAAGAAGGAACTGAACAATACAACGGTTATCGTTATGCACAGGACACGCTTAAGTCGGTAGATCAGTGTGATGATGATAAAGATGATCCAGCCATGAACTTTAATGAGGAATTTTTTGAAGGCTGCAAGAAGTATTTTGAAAAGTAAAAGCAGTTTTACAAATAAGTTTTCTTATATGCAAAGTTAATAGGCGCTGATTCCTCAGTAGTTTAGTTATCCTCAATAATAACGTCTGCCTTTCTAAGAACTCTCTGCAATGTTCTAGAATAAAAATCTCAGCTTTTCTTTGACTGCTAAAAATTTTGACTCATCTTTATCAGACCTTCACTGCCATTGACTAAAAATTTTAAAAATACAGTTCAGTCACTTTCTATCTACGCGAATTATTAAATTAATCGTAATAAATTAAAAAACATTTCATTCTGAAAAGAAAAATTACTCAAAATGAACGAGAGTAAACGGTTTCTCTATATTCGCTATACTTTGTCATAAATTCTAGGTGCTATATTCTTACTACTCCAAGAAGTTAAAGCAGTAAAAATAATTAAATGGTAAACAAAATACTGGCCCGCTTAATTCCCCGATTAAGCGGGCTTTTTTATGTGTTAAAATATTATTAGTTAAGCTTTTGTAATATTTGAACTCTTTTTTGTATTTTTTAAACTTTTAGTATGTTTTTTATTTTTCTAACGGTATATAAAATATATAGAAACGCGCTGTAGTTTCTTAAATTTACTTTGAAATATTAAGTATGGCTCATTTAGTTTACTCATATAGTTCTAAGTGAGCTTTTTTATTTTAGGAGAAAAATATGCTCCACTTTTTAAGGTGTTTATTGGGTCTTCATGGTGCTACAGAGGTTGATTACACGGTTGAAGCGGAAGAAATCAAAGTGTGCCGTGATTGCCTCAAAGAAGTAAAATAGTTATCCAAATTGCTGGACGTATTATGGCAATAAAACCCCGCTCAATATGCATTATTGGCGGGTTTTTTTTTATTGGAGCTAACCGTGACAGAGTGGGTACAAGCTAAAAAAGATTAGCAGTTTTGTTGTGATGAGCTGATTAAATAGCAAAACTTCAGTCGAACTGGTTTAAGGCATAGTGCACTAGTCGCTATATAATATTATGATTCACTCAAAAGAGCGTATTGGTAATTTATGAATGCTTCTGCGTGAATGATCACTTTGCTGATGGCTACCAGACATTATTTTTGTACGATTCTTAAAGTCAAAAATTTAAAGAAAAATATTCAAAAACAATAATTTGTTTGCTTTTGTAACATAAATCCTGTAACTTGTTGCACTTATACACACTATAAGTTAATAAATTGCGAATCTATTCCTCTACAACTATTGCACTCACATTTTTAATTTTTGGGATGATGATTTTTTCCCACCTACAAAGAACCTATATTACTATTCCCATTTAACCTGATTTACCGATCTGTATAAGCTGTAGCCTCCTTTGGGAGGTTTTTTTAATACTCGAATATTTTCATAATTTTTTACTTATTTCATTAAAGTATTGTTGATGAAAATTCGCATCATGAAGTATAAAAATAGAACAATAAAAGTAGGAGGGAAATGGAATGGATACAATAGATGTACTGGAAGTATTGGTAACATCATCTTCAACACTTATTCTTATATTTACGGTTTACCAGTTTGGGCAAATGTTTAATTAATTTCTCCGGAAAGAAAAAACCTCCTCATTGGAGGTTTTTTTAATGGAATTCATTTGACTGTGCCGGATGATTTGAAGTGGGATTGGGTAGCATAGAATAGATATCTTAAATAAAAAAGCTCATCAAATAGATAGGCTTCTTTTATTAACCCAACATGCCGTAAATTTATTTTTTAGTATTTTGTAAACAGGTTTGTAGACTAATTTCTAGGCTTTTAAATTAAAATGGATGAAAAATCCATCCCATGAAATGCAACTATCAATTATATTAAGTTATTGAAAATAAAATGGAATACAGCTAAATGCTAAGCTTGCCCATCCAGCATAAACTGGCAGGATTCTACTTTTTCTACTATTCGATAGTAGGAACCTTCATGCCTTTTTGGAGCCTTTATCTTGAAGATCAAGGTTTTAATTATCAAGAAATCGGGCTTTTATCTTCCATTGCGATTGTGACACGCTTTTTTGCGCCATTTATTTGGGGATGGATTGCAGATAAATCTGGCAAGAGAATGTTGCTGGTACGCATTGCAACATGGATGGAAGCCTGTATCTGGTTCATGATTTTCCTGATTCCAAATACTTTCCAGTCCGTTGCCTTACTCATGCTGATTTTTAGTTTTTTTCAAAATGCTATTTTAGCGCAATTTGAAGGGGTGACTTTATTCTGGTTGGGTGAAAAGCGAACACAACTCTATGGCAAAGTCCGAAAGTGGGGTTCTGTTGGCTTTATTGTAGGCGTTTTTGGCATCGGGGCTTTATTGGAAATTGTTCCGATTTCAATGTTACCTGTCCTGTTGCTGTGCATTGCATTTTTGGCATTTATTTGGTCCTTTAGCATTAAAGAACCGAATGCAGCACCGCACGCACAGCAGCAATTAGAACCACTGTTACCGATATTAAAACGACCGGTCGTGGCTGCATTTTTTGCAATTGAGTTTGTGTTGTTATTTTCCCATGCGCCATTTTATAGTTTCTATAGTAACTACTTGCATCAAGTGGGTTTCGGCACCACTGAAATCGGCTTTTTATGGTCGGTTGGGGTTGTAGCTGAAATTATCATGTTCGCTTTTGCCAATATGTTTTTAACTCGATTTTCCTGGCGTAGTCTGGTTAGCCTGTGTCTGGTGCTGACCGGAGCAAGATGGATTGTGGTTGGTCTATTACCATATTCATTTATTGCGCAGTTTTTAGCACAAACCATCCATGCTTTTAGTTTTGGCTTGTTTCATATGATTGCTATGCGGATTATTTTTCAAAATTTTTCAATGGGGCAACAAGGTCGTGGACAAGCGATGTATAGCACCATGTGGGGCTTGGGTGTAGCTATAGGGAGTATTTTGGCAGGAAGATATTGGCAACTGATCTCTGGGGAGGCGGTGTTTATTATTGCCGGACTTTCAACTTTATTGGGCTTGCTGTTTGTTCGATGGCTACCGAAACAGATCCAGCAAGCTTAGACCTAAAACATAATACTTAATCAATATTATTGAGAATCTATTTTATAGCTGGATTTCACTGTATCGATTGAACCAGGGTTGGGCTTGTTCAAGTTGATTTGCGAGTTGCAGTAACAAGTCTTCACGGGCAAAAGGTGCAATAAACTGTGAACCTAAAGGCAGATTGTCTTGATTCCAGTAGAGTGGGACAGACATTGCTGGAAGACCGGTGATATTGGCCAACTGGGTAAAAGGAACCCATTTTAGATTTTCTTTGACAATTTGATCGACCAGTTTTCCTTGAGCCAGTAAATGGGCTTTGCGAAGTTTTAATAGGCTTTTTAGAATCGGTTTTTGCCAGTTGGGGATTTTAATTTCACCATTTTTAGGTGCGACCGTGGCGGTGGCAGGAGTTAAATATAAGTCATAGCGATCAAAAAAATGGTTCATTTTTGTGGCATAGACACCCCAGTTATTCAGGTTGTGAATATATTGAAGTGCAGTGGTTTGACCGCCAAATGCAGCAAGTGCAAGTGAATCCAGTTCAAAATCGCTATTTTTTGCCTGATATTGTTGTTTGATTTGGTCAAGGATATAAGAAAACTGACTGAACCAGGTGGTAATAAAATCTTTGGCTAGTGCCATGCCGTCAATTGGTGGTGTATCTTCCACCACAGTATGGCCTAACGACTCCAATAATTTTGCCGTATGTTGAACTGCAGCAATTGCATCTTTAGAAACATGGGTACCAATAGGCGAATGGGTACTAAAAGCAATTTTTAATTTCTTAGGCGGATGTTGCATGGCATCTAAATAGCTATTTTGAGGATGTTCAATTTTAAACAGTGAACTATGTTCAGCGCCGTGGGTTGCATCCAGCATTGCTGCGCTATCTCGTACCGTTTTGGCGAGGATGTGTTGAATAGCGGCTCCATGCATGGCTTCACTCATTTGGGGGCCCCACGGGGTACGTCCACGGCTCGGTTTTAATCCAAATAAACCACAATAAGATGCTGGAATACGAATAGAGCCACCACCATCTCCAGCACCTGCAATCGGAACAATGCCTGCTGCAACAGCAGATGCAGAACCACCTGAAGATCCGCCACTATTGTGTTTTAAATTCCAGGGGTTGTGACAGGTTCCCCAGGCATCAGGCTCTGTAATTCCTTTAATGCCGAATTCTGGGGTGTTGGTACGTCCAAAGGTGACAATGCCGGCATTTTCCCAACGATTCACAATTTCAGAATTATGTTCAGAAATATGATTGATGCGTTTTAAGCCTTTACAGCCATATGAAGTGGGGTAGCCGGCATATTCTTGAAATAAGTCTTTTACTAAAAATGGCACGCCGGCAAAAGGACCGGTTAATTCTTGCTGAGTGCGTTTTTGTGCATAGTCATGCATGGGAATAATAATGGCGTTTAATTTGGGATTGGTATGATTTGCACGCTCTAAGGCTAAATTCAGTAATTCTGAAGATGAAACCTCTTTATTTGCCACTAATTTGGCCAATCCTAGCCCGTCATATTGTAGATATTCAGAAAGATTCATTAAGGTCCTGGTTTTATTTTTGATATGAACTTTAATTGTTGTAATGGATTTTATATAAAGAAGCAATACTGACCCGACTGGCCCGGAAGCTTTTGATTGATAAGATGCTGACTAAGCAGAAATAGGCTAAATAAGTGACATGTCGCTAAAATACCTATCCAATAAAAGAAAGTCTCCTTACTAATAATGAGAAAAGCGTTGGCTTACTGCTGCATAGAAGGGTATTTAGATGATCCAGTTAGGTTCCTAAGGAGGGAAGTTCTTTATCTTATCGCTTTAGAATATAGCCTAAGCATTAAAAATTTAAATTTCTCTCCTGAAATTTAAATCAGATGATTTTGATCATCGGTTAAAAACATAGAGTGTTATTGAAGTTCATATTAGGTAGATCCGTGTTAGTCGATTTCATAATGAATAATTTAATATTTTCAAGTCACTATCTTGCTATTTATTAGATAGAAATGAATGAATATATTGTTGTAATATGGTGATAAATACTGGTTTTTCATAAAAATATGCTAAGTTATAGAGAGAGATTTTTAGCCTTGAACTTCTGTATGAAAAACGCATATCTAACAATTTTACTTATATCATGCTCATCTGTAACGATGGCAAATGACAATAAAGCAGTTGTGGCAACAGAAGCTGACACAACTGAAACAGAAAGTTCAAATACAATTCGTATCGCCACTCGTCCCGAAATTGTGGGTCTATGGGGAATGCAGGTTGCCAATAATAAAAAATGTATTGAATATTATAATTTTAAAAGTAATAACAATGTAGTTATAAAAAGTGGGCAAGAGTGGTCATCAGGTATTTATGACTATCAGCAATCCCCAGAGGAGCGTACCTTATTGCCAGCACTGGTTTTACAGGTAAAGTATGATAATAATGAAAAAGATTGTTCAGGTCTTCAGGAAGATCAAACCGGCGAAATTTCCCAGTATTTTGTGCAATGGAAAAATCCATCGACTATTAATTTTTGTAGTAATGAAAAAGCAGAACAATGTTTTGCAACATTACGCCGTGTCTTACCTTAATAGTTAAAAACTCAGTTATAAAATTCAGCTATAAAAAAACCGCTCATCAAGAGCGGTTTTTACATTTAAGAAGTCTGTATTAAGAAGCTTCTTTTTGCTGGCCTTCCAATTTCTGAAGCAAATGCTTTTCAAGATAATGAATATCCATGGCTTGTGCACAGAAATTTTCATCTTGTAAGATTAAGTCTTTATGCAAAGGAATATTGGTTTTGATTCCAGTTAAGATCATTTCTTCCAAGGCTTGTTTCATACGTGCAATACAAGTTTTACGATCTTTACCATGCGCAATGAGTTTAGCAATCATTGAGTCATAGTAAGGTGGAATGCTATAGCCTGGATAGATATGCGAATCCAAACGAATACCCGCACCACCTGGAGCATAATAATGCTCAATTTTCCCCGGAGATGGCATGAAGTTGGTTGGATCTTCTGCATTAATACGGCATTCCATCGCATGACCATGACATTCAACATCGGCTTGTTCAATCTCTAGACCAAGACCGCCCGCAATACGCAGTTGTTGTTCAATAATGTCGATACCAGTGACCATTTCAGTGACTGGATGCTCAACCTGAACACGAGTATTCATTTCAATGAAGAAGAATTCATCATCTTCAAACAAGAACTCGAATGTACCCGCGCCACGGTATTGCATCATCTTACATGCATTAACACAGGCTTCTAAGATATCAGCGCGTGCCTGTTCCGGTAAGCCTGGAGCAGGTGCTTCTTCAAGCACTTTTTGATGGCGACGTTGTAAAGAACAGTCACGGTCAAAAAGGTGAATGGCATGACCATTACCATCTGCCAAAATCTGTACTTCAACATGACGCGGCTTTTGCAAGAAGCGTTCCATGTAGACAGTATCATCACCAAACCACATCTCTGCATCACGCTGTGCTGCCTGAACAGACTCAAGTAGCGTATCTACACGTTCTACAATACGCATACCACGACCACCACCACCTGAAGCGGCTTTAACAATCAGTGGAAAGCCAATTTCTTTCGCCTCAGCCAGTGCATTGTTGGTGGTTACTGCATGAGCCGAACCTGGAACCGTTGGAACACCGGCTTTACGCATTGCAGTAATGGCAGAAACTTTGTTCCCCATCAAGCGAATATGTTCTGGACGTGGGCCAATGAAGATAAAGCCTGAGTTTTCGACAATTTCCGCAAACTCGGCATTTTCAGACAAGAAGCCATAACCTGGATGGATGGCATCTGCACCGGTAATTTCAGCAGCAGTAATAATTGCTGGAATATTCAAGTAGCTTTCACTACTCGCGCCCGGACCAATACACACGGCTTCATCTACGAAGCGCAGGTGCATGAGGTCTTTATCGGCATCGGAATAAATGCCAACGGTTTTAATTCCTAAAGTTTTGCAAGCGCGGGTAATGCGTAACGCAATTTCACCACGGTTTGCAATTAACACCTTTTGCAACATTTATAAATCCCCGTGGTTTTAAGCGCGATAGCGGAAAAGTGCTTGACCGAATTGAATGACTTCACCATTTTTCACTAAAATTTCTTCAACCACACCGCTTTGAGTGGCTTCAATCGGGTTCATGATTTTCATCGCTTCAATGATGCCCAAAGTGTCGCCTGCAGAGATCGTTTGACCCACTTTAACAAATGGTGGTTCACCAGGGCTTTGTGCAGCATAGAATACGCCAACCATCGGTGAAGCTTCTACAGCACCACGTGGAGTTTTTGCAACAGGTGCCGCTGCTGGAGCCGCAGTCATGGTTGGAACGCCTGCCGCAACCACTGGATTGCGACGAGTTAAGGCGATGGATTGATCACCTTCTTTAACTTCTATCGCTTGTAAGTCAGATTCAATCATCAGGTCGATGAGTTTCTTGATTTTACGGATATCCATGAGACAGTATTCCTAATTATGATTGCGTAGAAAGTTGAATTTTTTCGATGGCATAATTCAGTGCCGCGGCATAGCCTTGAGCACCTAAACCGCAAATTACGCCAACGGCTTTATCGGACAGATATGAATGGTGTCTAAATGCTTCGCGAGCATGCACATTCGATAAATGAACCTCAATAAACGGGATCGCGACACCAAGAAGGGCATCACGTACTGCAACCGAAGTATGGGTTAATGCAGCAGGATTGATAATAATGAACTGAACGCCGTCTTGCTGGGCTTGATGAATTCGGTCCACAATTGCACCTTCCCAGTTACTTTGGAAAGTGTCTAACGAAAGAGATGAATTTTGAGCTTGAGCGATGAGCTTCTGATTAATATCTTCTAGGGTGAGATGTCCATAAACTTCAGGTTCTCGCTTTCCTAACAAATTTAAATTCGGTCCATGAATAACCAAAATGGTCGAGCTCATTCAGCTTGCTCCAATTATAAGTTTGCAAATATACCTTGCAAGATGTCAGCAAAGTTTGCGCATTATGGCATATATTTCCACATTTTTATTATGAGCTGTTTGAATCAATGCGGAAGCTACGTGTCAAAACTGAGCTATATAATGAAAACTTTGCAAGGAATTGGCAATGTTAAAAAATGACATTTTTTATAATTATTACTATTTTTTACATTGTAAACTGAATTGACCAAAACAGTTCATTTATTTTGTGTAACTGCCAGGGCTGAATCATCGATAGTCAGAAGTTCTTGCCAACATGTGGTGTAGCGTGGAGATCGGTGATGCTGTTTCATTTGCCATGCCAGGCTGGTGGAATGGTAACCAACCTGTATGCAATCTGAACCGTAGCGCTGCTTCATTTCCAATAAGGTTTTCATCAAATCATCACGCTGTTGAATCAGATCTAATGGCTGCCATAAGTCATGAATATGCTGTTGCTTGGAATGTAGCGCCGTAAACATCACTTCAACTTTGACATATTTTTTATTTTCTTTAAATAAAACATCTATTTGCTTTAATGCTGCGTGGCTTAAAACCAGTAAATCATCGGTGGCATATTCAAGTCCTATTGCATGGGAAGTACTCTTTTTGTAGGGTGGATAAGGTATTTTTTCATAGAGCGCAACATGCACACATGCGCAAAGTTGCTGTTGTGCAGTTAAGCGTTTATAAGCACGGTTTACATGAAAAGTAAGGGCTTGTTTGATGATGAGCTTTTCACTTAAAGCTGAAGCAAAACTACGTGAGGAAAGGATTCTCTTTGAAGGAATTGCGGGATCATCCAAGGCAATACAGGATTGACCTTTTAGCTCACGAATAGTGCGTGCAATGATCACCGAGAACTGCCTGGCAAGATGATGTTCATTGGCAAAAGTTAAGTCATAGCTATTATAAATTTCATAATCTTGAAGTTGCTTGCTGATTTTACGACCAATACCCCAAACATCTGCTACCGGTGTTTCTTGAAGCAGGCTTTCATAACTACATAAGTCCAAGTCGGGTAAAAAGCACAGTGAGTTAAAGCCGGTTCTTTTTTTCGCAAAATGATTCGCCAGTTTGGCTTGGGTTTTGGTCGCACCAACGCCTATACAACAGGGTAAGCCAATCCATTGATTAATAGTGATGATTAAATCCTGGCAGTATCGTTCAAGATCCAGGCTTTTTGCATAAGGCGTTAAGCGGATAAAGCATTCATCTATAGAGTAAGGTTCCAGATCCTCTATATGAAAGTATTGCTGCAAGATTAAAAAGAAGCGCCGTGACATATCGCCATATAAGGCATAATTACTTGAAAATACTTTTACTCCCGCCTGTAAAGCCTCTTGCTCAATTTCATACCATGGAATAGCCATCCCAATATTTAAAGCTTTGGCTTCATTGCTACGGGAAACTACACAACCATCGTTGTTGGAGAGCACAACCACAGGTTTCCCATTCAGCTGCGGGTTAAATACGCGTTCACAGCTCACGTAACAGTTATTAATATCTATTAAAGCAAACAGTTGTTGTTTCATTATTTTAATCTTGATTTTGTAACGTTATCAAGTAAGCATAAAGAGATGAGCAAAAAAACTCAAATTAAAAATTTGTGAATAATCAATAGGGCATCAGATGCGGAGGTTTAACCTCGTGTAAGCTTCAGTGTAATTCGGGTTAACAGCGTAAAGGTAGCCAAGAGTGACTTACTACAAATCAATAAATTAATATTTTGAATATTACAATGAATCAAGTCGATACAGTTTGCAGGTTGGTGAAATGGAAATATGCGCTAGATTAGTAAGAGTCGTAATTAGTACGGCATATCCCTAACAACTAAAGGATGGATATGGAAATGGCTAATCAACAACAACCTAATCAACAGAACGATAATCAACGTCAACAACAGCAAAGCAATCAGCAAAGTGACAAACAGCAACAACAGCAAAGTGATAAACAACAGCAACACAATCAGCAGCAGCAAAAAAATCCTCAGCAACGCTAAGGGTTAAGCAAAAAGCCTCAAGATTTCTCTTGGGGCTTTTGTTTATCTTATTAAAGGTGAGATGCTTTGCGACAATCAAAATACTTATTTGACTAAAGCTTTATTCAAATCGAAAAACCCACTTTTAATACTATATAATTTTATTATCGTAATTTTTTTAGAATACAGGTTACAACGCCCCAAATAATTAACTGTTCTTCACTGCGTAAATAAATATCCGGGTATTCCGGATTCTCTGCTTTCAACCAGATCTTGGCTTGAGCATTGTTTTGTTTCTCTTTCATCAAGCGTTTTACCGTGAACTCATTATTGATTAGGGCTAAAACAATATCGCCGTGTTCTGCGTTTAAGCTACGATCAATGATAATCTGGTCATCTATATCTATACCTGCATTTTTCATCGACAAAGAATTCACCCTTAATACAAATGTACTCAGCGGGTTATGAATCAAATATTCATTTAAGTCGATAAAGTCTTCTGTGTAGTCTTGAGCAGGAGAGGGAAAACCCGCGGCAACCGATTCCAGAGGATAAGGAATATCTAACTGTGTTCGGATTTGAATTGGATGCAGTTCAATGTTCTTAATGCGATCATCTTCAGGTTTTGGCTGTAACCATGCCTTGATTTCCAGCACTTTAGACTCTGGCACACGCATGACCACCGTTTTTTCTTGATACTGGGTTTTTCGCCCGGCATTTTTGCGTCTGCCACCGTGGCTATGTTCTACTATCGTGGGATATTTAGCTTTCATTGTTATTTCTTGATTTTGTAACTATTTCAAGTTTAACAAAAAACACTGAAAATAAAAAGATTGCCTACATATTTATGATCTAGGATAAAATGTCATATTCAGCTCAATTTACCAAGGTATAAGCCATGAACCAGAAATCTCCATTAGAGGAATTAATCGCAGAACAAAAGCTACTATGCGAGGAATTTGATTCTGCTTATATCAAAGTCAGTGGTGACGATGTTGTTGCAGTTGCTGTAGATACCTTAAATCAGGAACCGATTGTCGGGATTCGTAAAAAGCCTGAAACTGAAGAAAATGTCGCTTGGTTTATCTATGGTGGGGAAATGGGAGAGGGCGAAGATTTTTTTCAAACCATGACTGTTCGAGAGTTACAGGATATTTTGCCCGAAGTTCTTCCGTACCTGGCTTTGGCTGAAGGTTTCCGCTTTATGATTGATCGTGAAGACTATGAAGATGTATGGAAAGAAGGCCAAGCTTAAGTAAGAATAACCGATCAAATTGATGATATGAGCCACTAAATAAGTGGCTTTTATTTTTTAAGCACCTAGATTTAAAAGTAACAGTATTTAAAATATGGATGAAGACTTTAATTCAATCCTTCTGCATGATTAAAGAATGACTAAAGCAATTCTGGTAAGTCAGTAAGTCAGTAAGTCATTTAATCGCTTTAAATGAAACAGCGGGATTAAATCAAGAATCCATCTAGCCACGCGTTACATTTCTATGTTGGTGTATAAATAGATAATTATTTGTACTATGTTAATATGAGATAGAAATATACCTTGTGTAACGGGAGTTGTTCCATGACAGCTTATACCATCATGAAAGCAGGCAAATATGAGGATGATATGATTCCTAAACTTGCTATACATGCATTTCGTCATGCCTTTGACAAAGCATGTGCGGTCGCGACAGTGGTTTATGCAAAAGAACAGCAACTGCTACAACGCGAAGTGAATGGACAAGAAACCGTGATTCGTGACCTATCTAAGGCTTATGTGAGCACTGATCATCTGCCTAAAGTTTTAAAGCGCAAGAGAATCCAAGAGGCAGTTGTATAACTTAATGCCTCAACCAAGAATAAGGATGTTTGCCGGTCCCAACGGATCTGGAAAGAGTACAATTAAAGAATATTTATTGCCCCATCATATTGGGGCTTATTTAAATGCCGACGAATTAGAACAAAACCTTAAGCATAGCCATCAACTCGATTTGATGGCTTATCATCCTGCTTTAAAAGCCCAAGAGTTAATTGATTTCCTCAAACAGAAAAAACGCCCGAGTGCTGGTCAGTTGCTTGCTTTGCTAAAAAGCGAGCCTGTTTTATTAGAAAATGGAAACATTCAGTTTGATGTATCGGAAATAGACTCCTATCTCTGCGCACGGATTATTGATTATATACGCCTTGAATTTTTACGCTTAAAGATCAGTTTTACTTTTGAAACGGTAATGTCGCATATTTCTAAAGTGGAATTTCTGCAAGAAGCCAAACGCCAAGGTTTTAAAACCTATTTGTATTATGTATCCACTGTCGATCCGATGATTAATATTGCTCGCGTTAAATATCGGGTCAGTGTGGGTGGACATCCCGTACCGGAACAAAAGATTGTGGAACGTTATTACCGTAGTATGGATTTACTCATGCAGGCGGTAGATGCCAGTGATCGAACCTATTTGTTTGATAACTCTTCCAATGGTGAAAAAGCTGCATTTATTGCAGAAATTCAATCTGCAGAAACTTTAAAAATGAATCCTGATGTTCGGCAATTACCATGGTGGTTTGCAGAAAAAGTCCTGAAAAATTTTATAGAAGAATAAAAATCTTTAGAGATTATTTCTAAAAATAGAACATTACAGATATGACTTTAGGATTGGATATATTTGATTTCGCTTACAGAATTAGGCAGTGATTCAATTGATGTATGAGATGACTAGGCGAGAGGGATTAGTCTGGATTTCTAACAGTTCTGCAATAAATTAAACAAGATTTAACCATACTTTATAGTACTTAGGCCGTGTAAGACGTATAGTGATTTACAGGGTAGGTTTTGCCTAATTTTCCATCGTTTGATATCTAATCCACAAAATATCCATTATATAAATATATTTTTATATATAATATTTAAAAGTATATTGTTTTGGAACACTATCATATGCACGATTTTCTGCTCGCATTTCTAGGTGGAACACTTATAGGTTTGGCCGTAGTGGGATATTTGTACGTCAATGGTCGTATTGCTGGGGTGAGTGGCCTCATTGCTCAAGTATTAAATCCTCAAACGATATTTAAGACCCCAGCATTATGGTTTGTGCTCGGGTTATTTGTGGTGCCGTTTTTCTATGGCATGCTGCAAACGCCCAATATTGAATTTAAGGCAAGTCCGTTGATGATGATTGTTGGGGGATTATTGGTGGGCTTTGGTACCCAAATGGGCTGTGGGTGCACCAGTGGGCACGGGATTTGTGGCATAAGCCGACTGTCTAAACGTTCAATCGTTGCAACATTGACGTTTATGTTCGCAGGGTTCGTGACGGTTTATATCATTCGCCATATTACTGGAGCATTCTGATATGAAAAATTTTTGGGCTTTTGTCTTTGGGGGTATTTTTTCAATTGGACTTGTGCTGTCCGGCATGTCTAATCCGAAAAAGGTATTGGATTTTTTAGACCTGTTTGGTCAATGGGATCCAAGTCTTGCATTTGTGATGCTTGGGGCGATCGCCGTGACATTTATTCCATTTCAAAAAGCAGTGCATCAGCAGGCGCCTAAAACAGTGTATGGAGATGCCATTGATTTATCTAAAAATAATAAGATAGATTCTAAGCTTGTAACGGGAAGTTTGATTTTTGGGATCGGTTGGGGGATTGCAGGAATTTGCCCAGCACCAAGTCTGACTCTGATTGGTCTGGGATATTATCAAGCCCTTTATTTTATAGCCGCAATGATGATGGGCATGTTAATTCATCGTAAATTGATGGGAAGGAATTCATGAAGCAACATCCACAAGTGCAGCATTTTTTTGATGAGCAGACCAATACCTTTAGTTATGTGGTGACAGATCCTATCAGTCAGCGTTGTGCAATTATCGATAGTGTTCTGGATTATGATGCGCCGTCTGCGACAACCAAGACCACGCATGCCGATCAAATCATTGACTATATATATCAAAATAGCCTAAGCGTAGAATGGATTTTGGAAACCCATGTCCATGCAGACCATCTCACAGCATCGCAGTATTTAAAAGAAAAATTAGGTGGCAAAATCGCAATGAGCAAAAAAATTGCCATTGTGCAGGAAACATTTGGTGCAATTTATAATATAGACATCAAACACTTAAATGCTTATCAATTATTTGATCATTTATTTGAAGATGGCGAACAGTTTAACATTGGTCAATTGACTGCCTATAACATCCCAACGCCAGGGCATACGCCAGCCTGTCTAAGCTATGTGATTGATGATGCGGTATTTGTCGGGGATACCTTATTTATGCCGGACTATGGCACAGCGCGTTGCGATTTTCCGAAGGGCAGTGCTGCTGATTTATTTGATTCAGTCAAAAAGCTCTATCAATTAGATGAAAATATCCGGGTTTTCCTGTGTCATGATTATTTACCCAAAGAACGGCAGCAATATAGCTGTGAAAGTAGTATTGCTGAGCAGAAGAATACCAACATTCATCTGAATGCTAGTACCACTAAAACTGCTTTTGTTGAGATGCGAAACCGCCGTGATGCTACCTTGTCCATGCCTAAACTGATTTTACCTGCGATCCAGATCAATATGAGAGGCGGACAGTTTCCAGAAGCTGAAGCAAATGGCATTCGCTATTTAAAATTGCCCTTAAATTATTTTAAATAAGCGATTTTACTGCAGGAAGACATGAGGAAAGGTCTGAATATGGATAAAGATTAATCTTATAGGTTTTTATTGTAAATATATGTTTTTAAATATATTATAAATTCAACCTCATGTATTTCTTGATCTTGCTTGTTCTTAAAAATTATCCAAAGGGAATGATATTCCGAGAAGGAATCTTTTTTATCCATTTTATATAGTTGTAAATAGCCTAAGCAAAAATATATTTTTAAAAAATGGCAATTGATTAAATACCTATTATCAATAAACATAAGACTATCTAAAAATGTAATGAAAGAAATCCATGATTCTCAACTATCAAATTCATCTCAATGAAGCGGCTACAGAAAAAACACCTCTGGTATTTATTCACGGTCTTTTTGGCAGTTTAAGCAATTTGGGCATGCTGGCGCGTGCATATTATCAATCCCATTCAGTGATTCAAATTGATGTCCGTAATCATGGACATTCAGCCCATTCGCCAGAAATGAATTATCCAGTCATGGCAGCGGATATTCTGGAAACACTGGATGCTTTGAATATTCAAAAATTCTCCGTGATTGGCCATTCTATGGGCGGAAAAATTGCCATGCAATTGGCGAATAGTGCAGGAGAGCGCTTAGAACAATTGGTCGTGCTGGATATGACTCCATTTGCATATAAAGAAAGTCATCACGATCAAATTTTTAAGGCCTTATTTGCAGTACAAAATGCACAGATTGAAAGCCGACAACAGGCAATGCAGATCATGCGTGAATATTTGCATGAAGAAATGGTAATCCAGTTTTTAATGAAATCGTTTAACAAGGGACAATGGCTATTTAATGTTGAGGCTTTATTTAACTATTACCCGGATATTATAAATTGGGATGTGATACAGCCTTGGCAAAAAGAAGCATTGTTCATTCGTGGCGGTAAATCTGCATATATCAGTAAAGATGAACATTTTGCTGCGATCCGGCAGCAATTTCCCCATGCTAAAATTGTAGTGCTAGAAGATGCAGGACATTGGTTACATGCGGAGAAAACCCAGCAAGTTCTGGATGAAATGAATAAATACTTAAACTAGGCTCAAATATTAAAAGTAGCAGCTGATAAATTCAGCTGCTGCTGTAATTGATTAATTTATATTATTTGCCAACAGTTGACCTTCAGAGGTGAGCTGTTCAGCCATTTCAGCCGTTTTTCTAAGTCCTGGCATGCGATATTCTGTATGACCATAATCCTGAATGGATTTCCAACGGCCACCCCAAGTCAAACCTACCGATTCTGCAACTTCCCCATATAATTGGTAGCCTTGCATTGCCCATGGGTCACGTTCAGAAATAACCACTTTGCCATTGCGCTTAAAGGCCACATCGGCGGCTAAACCAAATTGATGATAACTTTGAAAACCTCTGGCACGGGTAATATTGCTATTACCCGCCAAGGAATTTTGACGTTCAGGACTGCGATAACCCTCTAATAACACCATTTCATAACCATGACGTTGCTGCATGATTTTAAAGACCATCAGTAAACGCTGTTTATAACGCGGATTCATTTTGTGCCACTTGCGATCAGCCGCTGCCAGATCGGCATGTGAATGCTGCATATGCACATCTTCAACATTTGGGTTAAATACTTTTGCCTGAACATTGGGCTGAGCAGACTCAATATTCGTTGCAGCAATAATAGCTTCTTCAATGAGTGATTCTTCCACTTCGGGTGGTGGTGAAAGTATTTGTCCCTCAAGCAAGGCATAAATTTGAGGATCCACATCTCTTAAATAATCGGCTTCAATTTTGGTTGGATTAATCGATCGCGTAAATGCAAAAAACAAGATACTGGTAAACAGAAAAAAGCCGGCAGCCAGAATCCACCATTGTTGTAAATGCCAATGCGACTGGATTTGTTCAGGAGCTGCAGCATTATTCAACTGTTGAGCAAAATACCTGACAGAGTTTAATTGCTTCTTACTTTGAGGAATAAGCACCAGAAAAGATTGTTGTACTTTAGCGCGTAATTCATAAGAAAATAATAAAGCCAGGCTGCAAGCCAAACATATAAAGCAAATAAAGATGACAACAATCATGGAGCCACGGCGGTTTCTTTGGGCACTGCTGGCGTTTTGTTTAAGCTTTTTGCCCCAAGTTTTGATTGGACCTGAGGTATAAATATTTTATTTAAATCATTCTTTTGAGGTCGAGGAAATTCAATAGAATATTCCATATCTTGCCCTGACTGATGGGTATGAATATCCGGTTTAATGATACGAGTGTCTAGCTCTGTAGTAAGCAGCTTATTTTTTAGATTATCTTGTTCGAGGTGGTCTGTATGGGTGGATAGCAAGCTACTTTCAATTTTATTATGAATGAAATGATGTAAATAAACAGAACCTGCAATAGCGCTAAAAATAACGCCCATACAAAAACCTAAAACTGCATACGATACGGGTGGGTGAGGTATCTTTTTTGCAGGCTGTAATATTCTCAAAGAAATCTGTTTTTCTTTTGCCATTTTTTTATTTTCTTTTATGGTAAATGAATGGTGATATAGGCTTGTTCGGCAGGTGAACTAATAATGTTCTGATAACCTGCTAATGAATTATTATTTTGCTTGGAAAGCATAAAATTCAAGCCAATAAATGACAATAAGGCAAAAATTGCTAAAAAGATTAAAATCCCAAAAAATGGTAATTCGCGATGAATAATATTTTTAATTTGATCAGGCAAGGCAGCAAATGGAGAAAAGGCGGTTTTTTTGCCTTTTAAAAAGTCAATTTCATCTCCAACACGTGCCACCAGATGACTTAAATTTTGTATAGACTCAATTCTGAATTTTCCATGAAAACCCAGAAGCATGCAGTAATGAAAGACTTCCAGTGCTGCCAGCCGTTCTTTACCGTGACTACGAAGTGATTCCAGGATTTCAAAAAAACGATAGCCTGCCAGTTGTGAACCAAAAAGGCTTAATTGTAATGGGCTAATCATCCAGTGATTCTGCAACTCAAAAAACTGTGCATCTTGTTGTGTGACAATGGTTTCATCCAGTAATGCACAATAGGCATATTTGGCATCATGAATATCATCTGCTGAAAATTGCAGCTTTCGCGCCTGATTTTCAAAGCGGTTTAACAGATTCAAGATCTTGTCACGAAATTCATCTGCATTGGCTGGAACATATTGGTTTTTCAGTAAAAAAACGATATAGAAACCATCATATAATAAATCGACAAGATTAGCCGTACTGGTGATTTTAGATTGAGTTATGCTTGGGTTCAGACCTATCCCAATTTTGCCATCCTCAAAGAGCGAAGGGGCATTATTATTTATAGTCATGGTAATGATCCTTAACTATTGCATCACTGCAATCAGTTCAATCGAGATATCCTGAAAACCTGCAGGGATATAAATACAAATCGATTCCGCTTCTAGCATCCGTTGGTATAACTCATTATTCGGTTCAATTTCGAAATAACTGACACCGGAACGTACTGGAATAGCGGTTGGAACTTGCATTAAGTGATGTAAAGGAATGACTGGAAGGGCTGCAACTACACGCTGTTCAACATCCATGATATTACCAACTTTAAAACGTAGCGGTACCAACTGAACCAGTTCATGGTTTTGCATCATGCCACTTGAAACTGCAATATAAAGTCGTGTTTCACGCGTAATTTTGTCTGATTCCAAGCTTCCAAGCCAATAAGATGGGCGCATTTCTTTTAAGGCAATACTGATATAGCGATTTGAAATAATCGTATCGAGTAAATCGCGTAAAATAACATCTAGCTGGGAAAAACTTTCTTGCAATTGATGGTGCTTATACTGTGGTAATTGATCAACTTCATATGCAGTAGAAAAGGTGAGCAGTGATCCGGTTAAACGTAATAATTCAAAAAACAGTCGTTCTGGATGAATATGCGGATATTGTAATAGATGATTCAGGGTCGCATGTGCAGTATTTAAGGCATTGACCAACCAAAAAGAGACAATATCGCCTGAACGGAATTCAATCAACTTTTGCTCATTTTCACGATTGTTGCTTTGAATGGTTTTAATCTTGGCCTTGATCACATTCAAGGTACGTTTTAACCCGGAAATCAGCGTTTCGCATGCTTCAATATGCAGGATTGGAGGAATAAACTTGCGATCAAGTTCAAAATTTCCAGAACTTTGACGTTTAACTTTCGCTACGGGTAAATACAAAAAGCCATCTAGTTCATGGTTGGGTTCAACACTGGATTCAAATAATTTAAATTCCGCACGGCGTCGTAATAAAGTGATATCTGCTGCACTCGCATCAGTAAACAAATCATGAGTTTCTGTATGATGTGAATGATAACGGCTAGGCTGGGTACTGGTTTCAAACGCTACATTACGTTTATTCGGCTGAATCAACGGTAAGGCCAAATAAACCATTATTTCACCACGTAAACTTAAATCATCCATTTGAATGGGTTGGGGTAATAAGTCGCGTGCAGGCGCCTGGTAAATATCTCCATCTTGCCAAATCATGTTCACTTTTTCCAAAGCCAGGACATGATTACTTAATTGCACTTCATCAAATTCGATGGATTGCACACCATAAGCAAAAGGAATGGTCGAACGAATCGTATGATTCAAGCGCTGTTCATGATAGGCATCCTGTAATTGAAAATGTTGTGGGCGTAAAAATAAGCCTTCGCCCCAAAGAATCTTTTCTGCTTTAAACATTTAAGTTACCCATCGATATTTGTGTCATGATTATTTTTTTGTACACCTAAAAGTTCATGTACAGTTTCTAATGGATTTTCATTTTTTATGACTTGGCTGAGCCATTCATGTAACGGCATCTGATTCCATTTAATGGTTTTTTGCAGCATATAGCTGACCGGGCTATGCGGCTCATTGGCTTGAAAATAATCAGCAATGTCTTGTAGAACTTGCATAGCTTGTTCACGATTTGCCACATGATTTTGAAGTTGGGGTTGAAATTTTTGTGGATGCCTTGTGGTTATTGTGGATGCAATTTCAATCGGTGAATGAATAGCTTCAGGCAAAATTTCTGTTCCAGATTCAAGATTTATTTTATTTATATCTTCTTGTTGCGAACCGAAGGCATCCGCTTTATATATTTTTTTTAGATTACTATGAATGGATTCCAGTTGAGAATCGATCAAGGCAAAACTTGGAGCATCTAGGCCCATTAAGCCATTCAGGACATCTTTTAAAATATTCCACTGTTTCAAAATTTCTAAATATGTTTGATAATTTTTATACTGAAAAGATTTAGAAGTATTAAAAAGTGCTTGTTGAAATTGTTCAAATGATGAGTTCAAGTTAACTTCATCATTATCTTCAGTATGTTTACGGCGTAAATTTTGTTGATGCAGTAAAGCCTCATAATCAATTAAACAATAAAAAGGTGATGCATTCACCACAGGGATATTTTTGATTGATACTGGCAGCTGATTAATCAGTCCTTGCAGTAAACCCAGACGTTGATCCAAATCATCATCTTCAATTTCTGGATGCAATAACATCCAGAAATCACTTAAGCTCCGTTGGGTTAACTCCAAACCTTTGGCTACACCTTCAAAGCCATATATATTTGACCATGCTTCAATCAACCAGCTATACAACCGAATATCCTTGGTTTTTTCAGTCAGCAATTCAGTGGCTTTGCTATTTACAAAGTTCCAATCGGCCTGTTTAGGCTCAGCAATCCAGTCACCCTGATCTAACAATGGATCATCCTGAGTTTTTGCTTTCTTAATGGCATGAAACTCATTGGAAAATGAACAATCCATCCCGCACGGGGCTTCAACTGAAATTGCTTTTAATAATGCTTCGAGTTCTAGACTCATGTCCTGCCTTTCTCTTTTTTTAATTTTTTTAAAATAAAGTTTTTTAAAATTATGCTTCTATAACTTTGGCTTTTTTCGTACGTTTTTTTGTTGTTTTAGCTACCGGGTCAAGTTGATAAACAATTTTGTCATCCAGAACATTAATAAATATTTGTTTAGGTAACTTCTGTTCTGCCAAGCAAACCAGAATCTCTGTGGCTAAAGCAGGCAATACCGATGCATTCAGGATGTTATCCACATTGCGTGCGCCACTATCGACTTCGGTGCAACGGCTAAGCAGTAATTCAATCAGATCTTCACTATAGGTAACTTTGGTGGTGTATTGTTGTTCTAAACGTGCAGTAATTTTGCCCAGTTTATGTGTGATGATGCGTAGCAGTAATTCATCATGTAAAGGAAAAAAAGGAACCACACGCATACGACCTAAAAATGCCGGTTTAAATCGTTGATATAAATTTGGCTTTAAATGAACGATTAATTCTTCTGCTGTTGGCCATTCTTTAACAGGCAAGTTTAAGCAGGCTTGCATAATGGCACTCGAGCCTGTATTGGAAGTTAAAAGAATCGTGGTATTTTTAAAGTCAATTAAACGGCCTTCGCCATCTTCAAGCATGCCCTTGTCGAAAACTTGATAAAATAATTCCTGAACATCGCTATGTGCTTTTTCAATTTCATCCAGCAAGACAACGCTATAAGGATTACGGCGTACCGCTTCAGTTAAAACGCCCCCTTGACCATATCCCACATATCCTGGGGGAGCACCTTTAAGCGATGAAACGGTATGTGCTTCTTGATATTCAGACATATTGATAGTAATCAAGTGAGACTCACCCCCATATAATTCGTGAGCAAGGGCTAAAGCTGTTTCAGTTTTACCTACACCACTTGGACCCACCAATAAAAATACACCTTGTGGTTTATTCGGGTCTTCGAGTTTTGCTTTTGAAGTTTTGATGCCCTGAACCAGTTGCTGTAATGCATAATCTTGTCCCATCACACGTTCAGCAAGTTTGTCTTCTAAAGTCAGAACCTGTTTAATTTCATCACTAACCATTTTCCCTACAGGAATGCCGGTCCAGTCTGAAATAATTTCATTAATGATTTGTGCATTTACGCGTTCATAAACCAAGGGGGATACGCCTTGGATATCAGCCAATTGCTGACGAAGGGCAGAAATCGTGTGTTTACCTTGATCTGAATGTTCAACTACCTGATCTTTGTGTTTAAGCGCTTGAATGCTTTGAACAATTTTAAGTTCAGATTGCCATTGTTGTTCAGTAGCGATAATTTCAGATTCAAGTAATTCAATTTTCTGATCTAACGCTTCTAAACGTTTATGATGAATCGGTAGATTTTTATGCTCGTTTTCCAAAATATTGCGTTCAAGATTTAAATTATGCAGTTGCGCTTGAAGTTGGTCCAACTTTACCGGTTGAGCATTCTGCGTAAGTGCAACGCGTGCAGCTGCTGTATCGAGTACGCTAATCGCTTTATCGGGAAGTTGACGACCACTTATATAACGATGAGAGGAGCGTACTGCTGCCACAATCGCTTCATCATCAATTTGTAAATTAAAATGCTTTGCCATCACCAGAATCATGGCACGTAGCATGTCTATTGCAGCAGCTTCCGTTGGTTCTTCAACTTTTACTACCTGAAAACGACGGCTTAATGCAGCATCCTTTTCAAAATACTGCTTATATTCAGCCCAAGTGGTTGCCGCAATGGTACGTAATTCACCACGAGCCAAAGCAGGTTTGAGTAAATTAGCCGCATCATTCTGACCTGCCTGGCCACCCGCACCAATCAAGGTATGTGCTTCATCAATAAACAGGATAATGGGGTGACTGGAATTTTGAACTTCCTGAATCACTTGTTTTAAACGGTTTTCAAATTCACCTTTAACGCTGGCACCTGCTTGTAATAGCCTCATATCCAGAACATGCAAATGGACATTTTTTAAGGCTTCTGGAACCTGATTGTTGGCTATTTTTAGGGCTAAACCTTCAACGACTGCGGTTTTTCCAACCCCAGGCTCGCCTGTTAAAATCGGATTGTTCTGACGACGGCGCATTAAAATATCAAGCATCAAGCGAATTTCAAATTCACGGCCAATCACCGGGTCAATTGCACCATTTTTTGCTTTTTCAGTTAAGTTAATAGTGTATTGATCCAGAGCAGGTGTTTTTTTCGATGTTTGTTCTAATTGCTCTGGGTGTATTGTTGGGTCTTGATAATGTTCTTTTTGTTCAGATTCCTGTTCAATACTGTATGAACAGGAATCTAAAAACTTGTGCTTCATTGTATCGATCGGGAACAATTCAAATAAACTCGAAGCACGGGCTGCAATTTGATAAAGATCAGATGCAGTCAATAATGCAACCAGTAGATGCCCACTTCGAATTAATGGTTTTTTTTCTGCCGAAGCCAATAACCAGGCTTGTTCTAATAGACGTACAATTGATTTTGCAAAAATAGGGGTTCGTGCATTGCCTTTGGGTAATTGTGAAATACTTTGTTTTAAATCAGCAATTAAACCATCAGTCGAAATTTTGTACTTTTCTAATAACAGGTGTAAATCATTTTTTGCAGTATTCTGTAGAAGTTCTAAAAAGAAATGTTCAATTTCTATTTCATAATTTTGTTGAGAAATACAGGTATTGGCCGATTTTTCCAGTGCTATACGGGCACCAGAAGATAATTTTGTAATCAAAATTTTTAAATTATTCATAGGTCACTCAGCATTCTAAAAGAACAATTAGTTTTTATTTTTATTTCAATCCTAAATGAGTTGGATCTTATTATTTTTTAAATTATATTAAAAACAATGCCTTATATTTTTATGTGTTAAAGCATCTGGCACATTCTACACATTTCTTTCGAAATATTACAAAATATTTGACCAAAATTAGTTGCTTTTACATAAATACACAATAAATTATGACAAATAGTCCCGGTTACTGTTAATTTCCTGTTGACTAGAAGTGATTATTTTTTGTTAAATTCGCAACGTTGATTTGAAGTCATAAAAATTGAACTAAATTGAGAAAATCGCGGAACATGATTTAACTCAGATAAACAATAAACAATAAACAATAAAATTTAAAATTAGAATAATTAGAGGCATCTTTTGAATAAAAATATATTTTTTATCCCCTTGATTGTAATGATCTTGGTGAGTCAATTAACCTTTGCTAATGAAAAACCAGTTGAACTAAAAAAAGGGTGTATGAAAGATTATCCTTTAGTTACTGGTGAAACTGACCGCGATTTACTCAATATTTATAGCCAGATATGCAATAAAAAGAATAAGAAAAATATTGCCTTGCAAAATGAATTATTAATTCAAGCTGCACAAAAATATCAGCAACTTGGGAAAAATCTGAAAGCCTTGCAGTTGGTAGAGAATTTACATCAACAAAATGTTCAACGTGCTGCTCTTACGGATGTTGCTTTTCTTGCAGGGGTCGGTATTGCCGAGAGTTCTTTGCAATATATGCGTTCTAATGAAGTGCGTTATTTAAATGCGCAAACGACTTATCCTGCAGCTAAAAAATTGTCGGAGCATATTCAGATCTCATTACCTGAACCGGATACATCTGATGCTAAGGCCATTACGGATGTGTCAATTAAACAAAAAAAATTCTCAAAAAACACTTTCAATAAAAGTGCTTCCTTGAACCGTTCGGCTTATAAAGCCACTCAGGTAAATTATCCAAAAAATAACAATATACAAGCTAAAACAGCTAAAGCACCTGCACGAAACACCATAGCACAGGCCAAACCACAAAATGGCAATACGACAGCTTCTGGTTCAAGCCCATTTGCTTCATTCAATAAGAACTAAAAGAGGAGAACATCCATGGCTAAACGTGAAAGTGTGCAAAAGAAATTACAACGAATTCGTCCGCCACGTGTACAACTGACTTACGATGTAGAAGTGGGTGATGGTAAAGAAGTAAAAGAATTACCTTTTGTTATTGGGGTGTTAGGTGACTTTTCGGCTGCTTCAGAATTAGAAAAAACAAAATTAAAAGATAAAAAATTTATTAATGTTGATTTAGACAACATTGATGAGGTGATGCAATCACTTGCGCCACGTGCAACTTTTCAGGTCGAAAACACTTTAACTGAAGAAGGCGGACGTATGGCAGTCGATTTAACTTTTAACTCAATGCAAGATTTTCGTCCGGAAAATGTAGTACAGCAGGTTGATCCTTTACGTAAATTGGTGGAAGCACGCGAGCGTTTAACCGATTTACGTAACAAAATTTCGAATAATGAACGTCTTGAAGACTTACTTGATGAGGTTTTACAAAATACTGATCAAGTTCGTAGATTAAGCGCGGAGGCAGAACATGAATAATTTGCAAACTGCTCATGTGACCAATACCGATGTTGAAGAATTCACTTTGCTGGACTCTATTGTGGAGCAAAGCCGTATTGCCCGTAATGATGAAGAACATGACCGTGCAAAAAGCTTGATTGGCGAATTAGTTAAAGAAGTTATGGCGGGAACTATTATCGTTTCTGAAAATATGACTTTGTCGCTTGATAAACGAATTGCAGAAATTGATGCCTTGATTTCAAATCAGTTAAGCAAAATTATCCATCATGAACAATTTCAAAAAATTGAATCAACATGGCGTGGTTTATATTATTTTTGCCAGGAGACACCCTCACATTCTCTCATCAAAATTCGTATACTCAATACGACGAAAAAAGAACTGACAAAAGATTTTCAGGGTGCGACAGATTTTGATCAAAGTACATTGTTTAAAAAAATCTATGAAGAAGAATATGGTTCATTTGGTGGTGCACCATATGCAACTTTAATTGGTGATTTTGAATTTGATCGCACGCCATCAGATATGTATTTGTTGGAGCAAATTTCTCATGTTGCAGCTGCGGCACATGCACCCTTTATTTCAGCAGCAAGTCCCAACATGCTGGGGCTTGAATCATTTACTGATATCGATCGACCACGTGATGTTTCTAAAATTTTTGAAACAGCTGAATATGTTCAATGGCGTTCATTCCGTGAAAGTGACGATGCACGCTATGTCGCATTAACCATGCCACGCGTATTAGGCCGTCTGCCATATCATCCTAAAGAAGGTACGGTCACTGAAGGATTTAACTTCGTAGAAGAAGTGTCTGGTCAAAATCATGATGAATATTTATGGATGAATGCGGCTTATGCATTTGCGACACGTTTAACCAATGCTTTTGATATGCATGGTTGGTGTGCAGCCATTCGTGGTGTTGAAGGTGGAGGCTTGGTTGAAGGCTTACCCGTACATACCTTTAAGACCAATGATGGTGAAGTAATTTTTAAATGTCCAACTGAAATTGCCATTACCGACCGTCGTGAAAAAGAACTCAGTGATTTAGGCTTTATTCCGCTGGTGCATTGTAAAAATACAGATTATGCCGCTTTCTTTGGTGCACAATCGACTCAAAAACCGAAAAAGTATGCTAGCGATACAGCAAATGCCAATTCAGCTTTATCTAGCCAGATTCAATACATTATGGCTGTTTCTCGTATTGCCCATTATTTAAAAGCCATGATGCGTGACAAAGTAGGTAGTTTTGCCTCTGCTGGAAATGTTGAAGCATTTTTAAATGAATGGTTATCGCAATACGTCTTGTTAGACGATGGAGCTTCGCAAGAAGCGAAAGCACAATATCCGCTTCGTGAAGCTTCAGTAAAAGTTGTAGAGAATCCAGCTCAACCTGGACACTACAAGTCTGTGGTCTTTTTAAGACCGCATTTTCAATTGGATGAGTTATCAGTTTCTTTACGACTCGTTACTGAGTTACCTCAGTCCTCTCATTAATCAGAGTGCAATTTATAATAACTTAAAATAAAAATAGGAAAACTTATAAAAATGAAAGATATATACGTACAATTTCGAGGAAAATATAAAGTTGACGGCGAATCTCGTGACTCGGAGCATAAAGATTGGCTTGAGGTGAACTCTTGGGCACACAATATCCGCCAACCAAAATCTGCAACATCTTCAAGTGTGGGTGGGCATACTGCTGAACGTGTTGAACATTCAGATATGCTGTTTATTAAAGATCTGGATGCAACAAGTCCAAAACTTTGGGAAGCTTGTTCAGCTGGCCATACCTTTGATGAAGTTCAAATCGATTTTTACCGTGCCAATGGTGATAAACGTATTAAATATCTTCAAATTAAGTTGAAACATGTTCTGCTATCTAGCGTAACGCCACACGTAAATGAAGAAGGTGTACCTACTGAATCATTCGGTTTGAAATATGCAGCGGTAGAGTGGACCTATAATCAACAAGATATTAACGGCACACAAAAAGGTGCTGTAACCAAAAAATGGTCACTATCAAATAATACAGCATCTTACGCTGCTTAATTTGGTGATCAGAATAGTGGCTAACCTATGTTGGCCTCTATTTCTTCATCAATTACATGAATAAATAAGAAAAACATGAATCTAGATCAACTCTATCCATATGGTTTTAGAACAACTTTATTTAACCGTTTATTGCCTGAAACAGAGAAAAACTATCAGGGAATATCGCTTCAACAACTGCGGGAATCTGTTGCCTCGGATTTAGAGGATTTGCTGAATAGTCGTATGGCAAAATTAAATGACTTAATTGATGATTTCCCTCTAGCAAAGCAATCTATTTTGCAATTTGGGATTATTGATTTTGTTGGGTTATCCACCGCTAATCCAACTGATCGGGACAAGATTTGTCAATCCATTGAACAGTCAATCGCTGCACATGAACCGAGGTTAAGACAAATTAAAGTCGAGATGTTACTCGATGGTCATAATAGGGGAGCGCTATGTTTAAGCATTCAAGCCTACTTAAACATTTATCCTCTATTTGAACCGGTTGTTTTTGATGCTTTATTAAAACCAATAACACAACAATATGTTATTTCCGCACGATCTTAAGTGGGTTTTCTGTGATTGAAGAATTATTACCGTATTATGAAAAGCAATTACAAGAATTTGGGCAACAATCGCGTGAATTTGCACAAAAATATCCAAAAATTGCTCAGCGTTTATCGCTTAATCAGGAACAAATTGATGATCCGCATATTGAGCGTTTGATTCAGGCTTTTTCACTGGTGGCTGCGCGTATTGATAAAAAGTTGGCAGACAGTTATGAGGTTTTTACTCGTTCATTATTCGAGGTAATGTTTCCTCAATACCTTAAACCTTTTCCTGCATGTTCAGTGGTGAGTTTTGAGGATATTAACAAGGTTAAACAACTGACTGCGGTACATGAAATTCCTAAATCAACTGCATTAAAGTCACGTAGTTTTAAGGGGGTACAGTGTGAATTTACAACGACGAGACCAGTTAGATTACTGCCTATTTTATTGAATCAGCTAAATTTTAAGACCAATCCAAGTGCGCATATGCGTTTAAATCAAAATGCAATCTTGAGTTTCGGTTTTGAAATTTTTAATCAAAGCACAGAACAGTTAATTCATGAAAAATTGCCAATTTACCTGGATGCAATTTCCAATTTCCCATTACAGGTTTTAGATAACGTATTCAATAAAAGTACTGGATTTTCATTAAAAGCAGGAAATGACTTTATTGAAATCACCAATCCATTTGAAGTGGTGGGTTTTGATGAAACAGAAAGTTTATTACCGATCGATCAGCATACTCATCATGCTTACCGTTTGTTAATGGAATATTTTTGCTTTCCTGAAAAATTTAATTATCTAAATCTCAATTTAAATTTTTTAAAACACTTACCAACTGAGCAAAACGAATTTGAACTGAGGATTCATTTAAAATTAAATATGAATGATCAGGCATGTATTCAAAATTATGCTGAATTAAATGTTGCTAACTTTAAATTGTTCTCGACACCAGTGGTGAATCTATTTAATAAGCAAGCAGAACCCCAGAAGATCAATCATAAACAACTGGCATATTCCTTGGTGACTGATGCTCATCATCCCGAATTTTATCAAGTTTATTCAATTCTTGAGATGAATATGATTCGGGAAAAAAGTAATCAAGATCAGAGCACTTTTCCTGTTCTTCCATTTTTTGCGATGAGTCATTATCATCAGGATGACGTTCAATTTTTCTATAATGTCAATCCAACGCAATTACAAAATAAATTTGTTGAAACAGGCTACTCTATTATTTCAAAACACTTATCGCCACAGAGTACCAAGTCTGATTTTATCAGTACCAAGTTGTTATGTTGCAATCGAGATTTGCCGCATGAGGCTTTAAGTCAGGCCAATAATATCCTGAATTTAAATGATAGTAACTTGGCACGGCGCGCAGTGGTATTAAAGCGACCTAACAAGCCCTATTATTTTGAGCAAAATAAAAAAGAACAATGGCGTATTATTTCGCATCTGTCTTTGAATACCTTGTCCTTAATGAAAGACAATGCGGTCAGCCATATTAAAGAACTTTTAGAACTCTATAATTTATCTAAATCAAAAGAAAATCATCTCATTATCAATTCGATTAAAAATATCCATTTTTCTTTGACCCAGAAACTGGTTGAGGCGAAACCTTTTCCATTATTTGTACGAGGCGTTAAAGTCAATTTAAGCATTGATGCACAATTTTTTAGAGGGTATAGCCTATATATATTTACTCAGCTTTTAAGTAATGTTTTTAATTTAAAAGTTCAGATGAATAGTTATGTAGATGTCATTGTCAGTGATTCAAATAGTCAACAGGAGTTATACCAATGCGTGCAGAACGTTGGTGGCAAGAAGCTTCTGTAATTGATGATCTGATCACCATACCTACGGCTTATGAGTTTATTCAGGCAACTCGCTTGTTGCGGCACGTGCTGGAGTCATCCAGAGCTGGGTATTGGGCGAATAACTTTAAATTTCACAGTTCTTTAAATCTTAATTTTCCGATATCAGAGATTGAAACATTAAAACTGGATAATGAACATATACATATTACTAATCTGATTGTCGGTTTAACCGGTATGCAAGGGGCTTTACCTTATACCTATAGTCATAAAATTAAACACAGTAGTCGGCAGGAGAAAGTAGAAACCGTTAACTTTCTGGGATTGTTCAATCATAAGCTCACTGCACAATATGTGGATGCAAGCTTAACTTATCATTTGCCGGTACGTTATGAAATTGAAAAAGAAAATGATTATCTTGATATTCTGCATGCTTTAAATGGTTATGTCAGTTCGCAACAAGATCAATCTGAATTAGATGATTATTTTGCTGAATTTTCAGGTTTAATGCAGGGGCAAAATAATACGGCTTATGCTTTAAGAACCATGCTAAATTGTATTTTTAAAGCTGATTTTCAAATCAAAGAGTTTATTAAAGAAAAATTCAAATTAGACGATGCACAAAAAACAACTTTAGGTGGTTTAAGCACAAGTTTATTGGGTGTGAATACCTTCTGTGGTGAAAGTATTCGACAAATCGACGGAAAAATAGAAATCCAGATTGGTCCATTGTCCAGAACAGATTACCTCAGTTTTTTACCCCAGCAGAAAATGAGTGAAAAACTCAAAAAAATCCTCACCACCTGGTGTAGTCCAACCCTCATGGTGGATTTACGTTTAATGCTAAAAAAAGAAGAACTGCAGCCTCTTTGCCTAAATTCCAGCTCAAAGCTTGGATTGGCACAGGGGGCTTTTTTAATGCCTCAACTTGCTGAACATAATTCAGAAACCTGCTATGCATTATTGGGAGATATTCAATGATTAAACTCATTTTAGCAATGTTTAGCAGTCTCTTTCTAATGGTCAGCATAGCGATTATTTATTATTGGCGTGATGTGCAATATGATCCATCTAGTCTGGATTTATTTTTCTATTTTATTGTTTTACCTTTAGTTTTATCTTTAATTCTGCTTGCACCCTATTTAATTTATAAAGCTTACCATGCATATAAAAAGCATAAACAGCAACGCGAAATAGCACTACTAGAACAACAATCGAATAAAAAAATATTAGAAACTAATGAAAAAGTTGAAGATGTTAAATGGCTGAATTTAAATATCTTATCATCATCCGTATTCAATGCATTCGGTGAAAATGAGAGTATTATTGATGCATTAAAAAACTTTAAAAGTCCTGAATTGGATCAGCACTTAACTAATAATTATGGCTTACCTGTGTTGTCATACAGAATTACGGCATTGGATAGTGTATTAGAACAACAGAACGATGATGACGATATAGAAGATAAGCAGGGGCGCGTGCAACGAATCCAAGCCTTAATTCAACACCAGTTAGAGCAGCAAAGTGAAATTCTTTTGCAGGTGGCTCAACACTTAAAACAGTCTGCATTCTTTTATGATAGTGAACTGGCATACCAATATCGCATGCATCCTGCATGGATCGACCCAGACTATCAAGCACAGCATGAAGATGATCAAGACGTTCAGATTGGACAAGTGCCGCGTCTAAATCGACTAAATATTCATATTTTATTAGCAGATAACTTATTAGATGTTTGGGATGAGAATTCAAGCAATGAAATACTACTTAATTTTGTAGAATCGCTGGGCATTATTCCGCAGCAAATATATATCAAACATCATTTTATCAATCCGCAAAGTTCATATAAGAACTGGCTGAATTTATTAGGTCAAATATCAACACAATTACATGAAGTGTCATTGGTGATTAATGTGGATTCTGAAATTGACCAAGAATTGCTGGATGAAAAAATGTGGTTGTCGGAGCATTATTTAGCAGCAGAATTTGCATCCAGTTGGTGCGTAGCTGCTCGGGACGTAAAGATTAACCATGCAGAAGCCATCAAGTCACTTAAAATTGCACTCAATGTCCATGATCTAGCAACATGTCTAAATCAGGCCGTACCTCATCATACGAAATACACCCAGCAGGAACAGCCTTTTGTACTAGGTTTAGATGATGCAACTGATATCACGGTGACTAAAAAAACCAACCAGATATTTAACTCAGCTTTAATAGAAAATCATCATTTTATATATATAAAACAAATGCTTGGGAGCACACAATCACTAGCAAAAATTTTTGGCTTTATGTTAGGCATGCATCTGCCAGAAGAACTTACGGCAATGATATACAGTACGGATCAAGTTTCAACCCATGCTTTTTTTCAAGCGCTTAATGAATCAGATCAATTTGAAGAACAAGTCATCTAAATATTAATAAAAATTAAGAAAATAACGAGAATCGCATGTTTTATATCATTTTAGGCTATGTCTGGCAGTATCTAACTCATCCTAAAGCCATCATTGCATTATCTTTTTTGGTGGCATTGGTTTCTTCATATAATGTCATTCCCCGAAATATTTTTTGGGCGTTAGTCACAGCTTATATTTTGGCACTCATCGGCTATGGCATATATTGGCTGATTCAAAAATATCGTCATGCTCGACAAGGGCAAATCCTTGCTGAGGCCATTCAACACGATACCCAAGCTGAATATAACGAACAGAAAGATAAAGATGAATTACAGCTGATCAATCAGCAAATGAAGGAATCGATCCAGTTGATTCATAAGTCAAAACTGGGAGATAAAAAGGGCAATGCTGCCTTATATGAATTACCTTGGTATATGGTGATTGGTAATCCGGCAGCAGGTAAAAGTTCGGCTATTTATCATTCAGGACTGAAGTTTCCCTTTGATGCATCCCATCAAAAAATTCTTTCTTCAAGCTTAAGCGGGACACGAAACTGTGACTGGTTTTTCTCGACCGAAGGGGTGTTGCTTGATACGGCTGGGCGTTATTCGGTTTATGCTGAAGATCATTCAGAATGGTTAGGTTTTTTAGGTTTATTAAAGAAAAGCCGTTCTAAAGCACCGATTAACGGTTTAATTGTGATTGTCAGTATTGCTGAATTAGTGAGTCAAAGTCCTGAAAAATCAATCAAACTGGCGAAAAATTTAAGGGCACGAATTCAAGACTTAACTGAACGTTTAGAGATTTTTGCACCGGTCTATCTGGTGTTTTCCAAAATGGATTTAATTGCAGGATTTACTGAATTTTTTGAATGTTATGAAGTTAATGAATTTGATCAGGTGTGGGGTGCAACCTTAAAATATGACCAGAATTCTGCAAATAATGCCGCTGAGCTTTTTGAACAGCATTATTCTGTTCTATATGAGGGTTTAAAAGGACTAAGCACTACGCATCTCAGTCGTCGTCATTCGCAAAATATCTCACCGAGTGTAATGACATTTCCTTTGGAGTTTAAGAGCCTAAAACCAGTCCTAAAAACCTTTATTGGGACTTTATTTGAAGAAAATCCGTATCAATTTAAACCGGTGTTCCGTGGCTTCTATTTCACCAGTGCCTTACAGGGAGGCATGATCGAAAGTCCAATGACAGAACAACTTGCACAGGATTTTAATTTATTTAAAAGCCAAAATAATGAAAGTGGCATACCGACCAATTCGATTTCCCAAAATCATAGTTACTTCCTGAAAGGCTTATTTTCAGATGTGATTTTGAAAGACAAAAATCTGGTTAAACAGCATATTAATCCGGGACGCAAGAAACAGCGTTATCTTGCTTTCATTACGGCTTTGTTAGGTGTGTCGATTATTTTAAGTTTATGGGTATGGTCATATCGTAATAATCAACAATTGATTGCTGATGTTCAGGCTGATCTGGACAAGGTTGTGCAACTTGAAAAACAGTCAGGACAAGAACTATCCACCCAATTGAACGCCTTGTTGATTTTACAAGAGCGTATGCAACAACTCGATCAGTTTGAGGAAGATCAGCCTATTCAATTTGGTTTTGGTTTGTATCAAGGCAATGAATTGCGCGACAAGTTAAAAGCAGAATATTTAAAAGGCGTGAAGCAAATTGTTTTACAGCCGACACAGCAAAATATTGTTCAGTATTTGCAACGGGTAAAAAGCAATGAAACAACCTTAAAAGCCAATCATGTCAGTGTGGAAATAAAACAGGTTGCTAAAAATCAACAATATTTAGAACCATCTGAAACCAATCCTCAAGATGCTTATAATGCATTAAAGGCTTATTTAATGATGAGCAACGCACAATATATGGATGCAAGTCATTTAAGTGATCAAGTAACACGTTTCTGGCGTTCTTGGCTGGATTCAAATCGAGGACAAATGCCGCGTGGTGAAATGATCCAGAAAGCGGAGCAAATTTTATCCTATAGTATGACCCTAACCAATGAGCAGAAATTTCCTATTCTTGAATCGGATACTTTGCTGGTAGATCAAACGCGTCAGGTTTTATTGTCTGTGATTCGTGGCATGCCTGCACGTGACCGTGTGTATAACGAAATAAAAATGCGTGCAGCAGTTCGTTATCCAGCCGTTACTATGAAGCAGTTAGTCGGGGAGAATAACCAAAATACAGTACTGGGCAGTTATGCCTTACCGGGCATCTTTACCTATAAAGCATGGTCTGATTATGTAGAAAAAGCCATTGATGAAGCAGCGAACCGTCCAACGGATAGTAAGGATTGGGTGTTAAATAGCACACAATCGGATGACCTGACTTTTAGTGGAAGTCCCGACCAGATTCGCAAGCAGTTAACTGCATTGTATAAACAGGAGTATATTGCTGAATGGCGTAAATTCTTGAAAGGCATTCACTACGCAAAATCCAATAACTTCAAACAACAGGCAAAAAATATTGAAATATTAGGTGAACCAGAAAATTCACCAATTCGTTTTATGATCACTCATATTGCGAGAGAAACCAGTTGGGATAATCCAGTCGTTCAAGCAGAACTTGCTGCACCACAAACTGGTTTCATGGCATGGTTTAAAGCTAAAGTTTTAAGTAATAATGAGGCTAAAGTTGCACAACAGACATCAAGTCAGGTGCAGGGAGTGATTTCAAAAGAATTCCAGATGTTCTACCAAATGCTGCGTAAGCGCGATGATCAGCAGAACAAATCTTTATTCGATGAATATATGCAATCACTTGCCCAAGTGCGGAGTAAGTTTAATGATCTGAAAAGCGCAGGGGATATTGGCCCTTCAGCTATGACTATAGTCAAGCAAACCATTAGTGATCAAAATTCAGTCTTTAATAGTACCCAAAAAATTATTGATGAAAAAATGTCCGTTGGTTTGAATGAATTGGATCAACAGGTTTTACAAAAATTATTGATGAGCCCGTTAACACAGTCATTTGATAGCTTATTGATTCCTGCTCAGGATGAAATTAATAAGTTGTGGATGCTGCAAGCCAATCAACCCTTTGTAGCGAACTTAAGCCAGAAATATCCATTTAATTCTTCTGCAAGTTTACAAGCAACCAGTCATGAAATTAGTCAAATTTTGGGTGAAAATGGCAGCATTGCACGCTTTGTAAAAGACAACCTTGACCCATTGGTGATTCGTCGTGGCTATACCTTGACCTCTAAAACATGGAAAGATTTAGGGGTGAGTCTTAACCCTCAATTTGTCATGAATTTCCAGAGTTATGTAGCACCAAGTCATGGTATGGCAACAGGAGAGTTGAATCAGACCATAGCACCTGCGGCAACCAATCACTCTAATTTCCAGTTTTACCCATTGGAAAATACCCAGCTATTTTCTTATACCATTGATATTGATGGACAAAGAATGGTCTATGAAAATGGTATTCAACAATGGGTGAATTTTGTCTGGCCAAATCAGGGATCAATTCCAGGTGCGCGTATTACAGCCGTAGATCTGGAAGGGCAGACCCATACGATTTTTGATGAGCCGGGTGAATATGGCATTAATCGCTTAATTGATAGTGCGCAGCGTACTCAACGCGATGGTAGTTTTGAATTGATTTGGAAAGATCAAAAAAATCCGAACTTGGCTGTGAAAGTGAATTTTCGTTTGATTAGTGGCAATTCAGGACAGATTGGTTCAAGCCGGGGCTATGCTGGCATGCAATTGGTTAATCATGTGGTAAATAGTAAAGCCATACGTGTTGTCGCTGCTCAAGCAGCACCGACACCTGTGACGGCAGTTAAAGCTAGTGCAACGTCGCCATTAACGGATCTTCATGGAGCAACACCATGAGGGATAAAAAGACTAATCATCAAAATAATAAAAAGAGCAGGAGTGTTTTGATGCATGAAATTAAAACGTTACCACTTTATTATGGTAAATGTTCTGCATGTGACGATTTTCTGAAAAACCATGGTCAGTCTGCTTTAATTCAACTAATAAATCAAAGGATTACTGAAGCACTTGAATCAATGATTCATTCATTTTCACAGTTAATGAGAATAAGTGCTTAATTGTTCTTTTTGAGCTTAAGCCAAGCTATAAAATTATTTAAACAATCATTTATTGATGAATAAAAATTATGAAAAAACAAATAATTAAAAGTATTTCTTATATCGCTTTTTTTATGTCGAGTGTCTCAGCTATTGCTTATGCAGAACCAATTATAGTTGAAGGTGCTGTACCCAATGAAGCGAGTAAACAAGCGATTTTGAATAAAATGTTTGCTGTTTACGGTGCAGATCAAGTGGTTGATAAAATTCAGGTTCGTGCTGTATCTGCACCAAATGGCTGGAGTGATTCTGTTGCAAAAGTCATTACGGAGGACTTAAAAAAAGTTAAACAAGGAAAATTGTCTGTACGTGGTACACAGGTTGAATTAATTGGAAAAATGTCGAATCAAAATGATATTCAGTCAGCTACAGCAAATTTTCAGAGTTTGGTTGAAACACCATATCGTTTAAATGCTAAATTAACAGTGAATCAAGCAGAACAGAAAATTATTGATGAGGCTTTAAAAAACCGAATTATTGAGTTTGAATCTGGAAGTGCAATATTGGCTGAATCAGGCACCAAAATTTTGGATGAGATGGCGATTGCATTAAATAAGGTTGCTGGGAAGAAAGTAAAAGTTATTGGTCATACGGATAGTTCAGGTGATCCAGCTAAAAATTTAACTTTAAGCCAGAATCGTGCAGATGCCGTTAAAAATTATTTAATTGGAAAGAATATTCCAACAGATCGTTTAAGTGTTGAAGGTTTAGGTTCAAATAAGCCGGTTGCAGATAATACAACAACCGAAGGTCGCAAGAAGAACCGTAGGATTGAGTTCGAAGTTCTATAAGATATTTATAAAGAGCTACGAGTATGTGGCTTTTTATAAATATCTTATTGTTATTCCCAAGTAGAAATGTCCTACCTAATAACCAAATAGAAATGTCCTATACCGACATTTCCAAGTCAAGCACAGGATTCAG